>Ga0163108_10000106_pt1 | contig 58162 bp, 51 predicted proteins | sample Fk1155metaG_FD_109644 | JGI IMG/M metagenome (GOLD analysis project Ga0163108, IMG submission 109644) | Marine microbial communities from the Central Pacific Ocean - Fk160115 155m metaG | ecosystem: Environmental > Aquatic > Marine > Oceanic > Photic zone | place: The Central Pacific Ocean...
AGATGCAAATGGATCAATTGCCAGTCCTGGGAGTCAATTTAGGCAGGCTGGGTTTCCTGGCAGCAATTTCACCAGCTGAATTAGACGACGCGTTACAGTTGTTGATTAATGGAGAATGCGAGATCGTGGAACATCTGATGTTCCAATGTACCGTGGAACGAGATGGTCAACCTCGTTTAACGCAGTTGGGCTTAAATGAAGTTGCGGTCCTGGGAGGCCCACCCTTTTCCCTTTTGGACGTGGATCTTTACGTTGACTCGGAATGGGCAACTACCTATAGTTGCGACGGTCTTATTATCAGTACGCCGGTCGGTTCCACCGCTCACAACCTGTCAGCGGGAGGACCTATCCTGCGACAGGATATGCAGGCCTTTGTTATTGTTCCCATCAGTCCGCATACCCTCACCGTTCGACCTGTCGTGGATACAGCACAACGTATCTACGAAATGGCGGTTCATGAGCCGCGGGAAGGAACTTCGGTCGTGGTAGATGGCGTCGTGTTGGGATCCTTGACGGCAGCGGATCGAATTCGAGTGCAACGGGCTGAGCCTTGTTTCAAGACCATCAAGGTTGCCGGGCATGATGATTATGCCACGCTGCGAGAGAAGCTTGGCTGGGGAGGAATTATTCGCGGTCGCAAGAAATGAATCGACGGCCGGTCATGGGTTTTAAGTTCAGGGATAGAACGTACCCATTCAAGAATCAAGCAGGGAAGCACAATGAATCAATCTTTATCATGCAGGACAGCCAGTGCCTGTTTCTTTGTCATCGTCATGGTGGGTACCGTTTCGTGGTCGCATTCGGTGCAGGCCCAGTTGCCAGCCTCGGTGCAGCTTGAGAAGCCTTCACGGCCTCTCACCGGATCCTCCATAGAACTTAAGTACGATTTCGTGGCCGGGGAAGAGATTCTCTCGAAAGTCGTACACTTGGTTTCCATGGATACCAAGATTGAAGGAACGGCAGAAACCGTAGAAACTCGTAGTGTATCGATGCGCCGCTGGAAAGTTACAGCCGTTGACAACCAGGGCAATGTCACGTTCGGTCATTACATTGACAAAGCCAATATGTGGCAGAAAGTGTCAGGACGACCCGAGGTGCGTTTTGATAGCGATTCGGATGAAGAACCTCCCGAGCTCTATCGAAAAGTAGCAGCGACGATCGGTACTTCATTGGCGACCATCACGATGAGTCCCCAGGGGATCGTGCTCGGGCGAGAGAGTGCCCAGCCAAACTTTAACCCGGGAATTGGTGAGATGGCCATTCCGTTGCCCTCTCGCCCTGTCCAGGTGGGACAGAAATGGTATGTTTCGGACGAGCTTCGGATTTCTGATGCCGAGGGACGTTACAAGCGAATCCAGACTCGACAACTTTACACGCTTCAGAAGATTCAGTCCGGAATCGCAACAATCCAGGTTCGAACCCAGGTGTTGACGCCTGTAAAAGATCCGAAGATCCGTTCTAAGTTGATTCAGCGGTTACAGCATGGGACAATTAAATTTGACGTGGATGCGGGACGGGTTCGTTCTCGACAGATGGATTTAAATGAACGCGTTATCGGTTTTAATGGTGCCGCAAGTATCATGCACTACGTCGCTCGTTTTACAGAAGAATGGTCACTCGAAGAGACGCCGGGTGGTGCCAGCCGCTGACCACGCCCTCGCATCGACTCGCGGGATGACTGTTGGCTTGCTGAACCGTACTCTGCGTGGCGGGAGATATTCAAGTGTCGCTTAAGCGTTATGGTTTGGGTTGCCACCTGGTACGAGCTGCCGGCCTGCAGCTCGTTTTGATATGTCTGGTGGTTGTTGGCTGTTGGTCTTGCCAGCTTGCTGCATCGGAACAGATAACCCTCAAACGTAACGGTAAATCCCGAGGTTTGAGTGGGGAAGTTGTCCTGGAAGCCCAGGATGGAGGATTGTTGTTCCTGTCGCGTGACGGCACTCTCTGGATTATTCAGCCAGAAGAGCTTTCCAGCCGCAAGAAACGGGATGTTCAGGTGGACCCCATGTCGCAGGGAGAGATGGCGGCCCAGTTGTTAAAGGAAATGCCAGCCGATTTTAGAATTCATAAAACGGCTCATTTCGTGATTTGTTACAACACGACGAAAGCCTATGCCCAGTGGTGCGGTGCCCTTTATGAACGGCTTTATCGCGCGTTTTACGGGTATTGGAAAACAGCGGGAATGACTCTGCACCAACCGCGTTACCCATTGGTAGCATTGGTCTTTGAGGATCGCCAGTCGTATCTTGAATACAGTCGCCGTGAACTGGGGACGGCAGCCACCGCCGCGATTGGTTACTACAACATGCGCACCAATCGAACCATTGCTTATGACCTGACAGGCGTGGAAGGAATCAACGGGGGAGGTCAGCGAACCAGTTCAGCAGCCCATATCAACCGGATTCTTTCTCAGCCAGCTGGGGAACGGACGGTTGCTACCGTGGTCCACGAGGCAACGCACCAACTTGCCTACAATAGTGGCTTGCAAAAACGTTATACAGACAACCCGTTTTGGGTTAGCGAAGGGATGGCCATTTTTTTCGAGACGCCGGACCTGAAAAGTACCAAGGGTTGGAGAACCCTGGGGGGAGTGAATCGAGTAAACCTCTTCAATTTCCGTAAGTACTTGGCTCGGCGTCCGGGGGATTCCCTGCAAACCCTGGTCTCCAGGGATCAGCGGTTCCAGGATCCAAAACTGGCTGCGGATGCTTATGCGGAGGCCTGGGCTCTGAATTATTTCCTGCTTCGCACCCGGAAAGAGCAATATGTTGAATACCTGCGTAAGCTGGTCATTCAATCGGAGCTGACACCGGCCAACGAGGAGCGTCGAATGGCCGACTTTAAAGCTGTTTTTGGTGAAGACCTGGAGGAGTTGGAAGCTGAGTTTATTCGTTATATAAGGCGAATCCGTTGAAACGCAGGCGATACCCCTGATTCATGGTGACTTCTGGTAGCGAGTAAACTTGCAAAACCATTGGGCCACTGTTTATCATACTACAGTTCAGCAATGAGCCGGTTGAGCCCCGGGCAAATGGACAGTAGTCCGGTCGCGTCGGTGTAATGATAGTTATCAAGAGTTTTTTTATATCCATGAGGAGCAAGTGATGAATCAACCTACCCCGAATCAACCCGCAAATCGCCGCAGGTTCCTGAAGGACTCGTCCGCAGCCGTCGTGGGCGGTACGTTGGCAACTGCCTGGGCAACGCCAGCTCATGCTGCAGGTTCGGATATTCTCAAGGTGGGATTGATTGGTTGCGGTGGACGTGGAAGTGGTGCTGCTGTGAATGCCATGCGAGCGGAGCCCAACGTGCAGTTGACTGCGATGGCTGATGCATTCGTCGACCGCGTTGAACATTCCAGCAAGGTATTGCAACGCCAGTTAGGCAAGCAGTTTGCAGTTACACCGGAAACGACCTTTCATGGCTTTGATGCTTACAAGCAGTTAATTGCGACTGATGTCGATGTCGTTCTTTTATGTACGCCTCCGCATTTTCGGCCCATGCAGTTAAAGGCTGCTATCGAGGCAGGCAAGCATGTCTTTTGCGAGAAGCCAGTTGCCGTGGACGGACCGGGGTTGCGCAGCGTCGCAGAAACGGTGAAAAAGGCCAAGGAAAAGAACCTGAACCTGGTCTCCGGACTTTGCTGGCGATATGACTACGGCGTCCGTGAAACAATGAAGCGGATTCAGGATGGCGCCATCGGTGATATTATGGCCGTCCAGGAAAATTATCTCACCGGTACGCTCTGGCATCGTGGTCGTAAGCCGAACTGGAGTGAAATGGAATACCAGATGCGAAACTGGCTCTACTTTACCTGGCTCTCGGGTGACCATATTGTCGAACAGCACATCCATAGCCTGGACAAGGCGCTTTGGTTGATGGGTGACAAGCGGCCGCTCAAAGCCACCGGCATGGGCGGACGCCAGATGCGTACGGATGACCAGTGGGGACATGTCTTTGATCACTTTGCGGTTTGTTATGAATGGGAGAATGGCGCGAAAACATTCTCGTATACCAGGCAGATGTCCGGTTGTAAGAACAACGTGGAAGATTACGTGCTGGGAACCAAGGGACGTGCCATGATTCTCCGGAACACGGTTCAACCCAACGGAAGTGAGGCGTGGAAGTATCGTGGTGCCAAGCCGAGCATGTACGATGTCGAACACAAGGAACTGTTTGCTGCCATTCGCTCGGGCAATACGATCAATAATGGCGAGTACATGACCGACAGTACCCTAATGGCGATCATGGGTCGGGAAGCTTGCTATACCGGGCAGGAGATCACCAGTGAGCAAATGTTCAATTCGAAGCAGCATTTGGCGCCAGCGAAATATGAGTGGACCAACGTAGAAGTTCCCGCTGTAGCACAACCGGGGCAAACGAAGCTCAGCTGAGAGTGGGCGACTTGACGTCGCCTAGCTTCCGGTCATCAAGTAGGCTTCTACGCGTCGAACGGCATCCTCTACCTGCCACTCGCCCTGCGCGGTGCGGATCTGGGTGCCTCGTGATAACCAGGTCTTGACCCGCTGTTGAGCCGAGATCACCGTGTTGTGGGCACGGTGGCCAAAGAACTCGCCGATCTCGGCGTAGGCCGCTCGCGTGTACTTGCGAGCCAGCCACATGGCTAACATACGCGGGTGGCTGATTGTCTTGTTGCGACGGTTGGATTGCAGCGTTTTGGCATCCAGGCCGAAAACCGTGCAGACGGCTTTTTCAATGTCTGGCAAGTGCACGGCCTGTCGTGTGGTATGAAACAGGTCAGCGAGAGCCGATTCCGCGATCTGAACGCTGATCGGCTGCTGGTATGCTTCCCACATCGCCTCCAGGCGATGGATGGCACCTTGCAGGTATCGCGCGTCTCCGCGAATTCGACTGGCGACCAGGTGGAGAACCTCGTCAGACAATTCTAATCGACGGGTCTGAACGTAATTGCGAACAATTTGCATACGTGTCGCTAGATCGGTCGGTTCCAGGCAGCAAACAAGGCCAGCTGACATGCGTGCCATCAACTCGGGGCCTAGTTGAGACAATTCAGCAGGCGGACGATTAGAAGCAAAAACCAGTTGCTTGCCATTGCGCAACAGGCTGTCGATGGTGTAATGAACTTCCCGTAGAGTTGCTTGCTTTCCAATGAAAAACTGGATGTCATCAATCAGCAGTAAGTCGGTGTCACGATTCTTGCGACGGAAATTAGGCAAGCCACTTCCCTGCAGCGCTTCCAGGAAACCGCTGGTAAATTGTTCTGCCGTTAGGAAGACTGCCCTCTGTCGCTTCACGTGGCTGCGAGATGCCTTCCAGATGGATTGCAGCAAATGTGTTTTGCCGGTGCCAGATGGTCCATAGAGAAACAAGGGGGAGACTCGTCCCAGCCGTTGAGGGATCGATTCGGCGGCCGTTACGGCCACCTGGTTTCCAGGTCCCACAACAAAATCATCAAAACGCGCAAAACGCTGACGTCCTTCTGGCCGTGCCGAAGGGGATTCCGGTTTTTGCGAGATATGCGTTTCAGTCGGCGTTGACGGTTCCGGGGTGTTAACCGGGAGCGTCGCCTCGGATTCAGCCGAAGAGGAGACCACATACCGGAGTCCTTCGGCCTCAGGACAGGAATCGGTGAGAACGTCCTGTAGAACCTTGTGGAAACTGCGGCGTAACCGTTCCGCGAGAAAATGATCCGGGACAATGATCTGCAGGCGGTTATCGACAAAATCCCACTCGATGAGATCACCAAACCAGAGGTCGAAACGCTCATTTCCGACTTTTTCCGCCAGTCGTTGGCGAACCGCTGATACGATTTCCTTATCGTTTGTAATCACTTGCTGTACTTTCCTTGTCTGCATACCCTGGACTTCCTGCCAGGAGGCTCCAGCAAGCAGCTTGATGCTTGTGGAAACGTCCTTAAAATGCCCAGAGAGCCGGCCACACGTCGATCGATTTGGTAATCTGTGCCGCAATCGAATGAGCGACTGAAACTGACTTCTTGTCAACCGTGGATGCCGATTGTACGCTTGCTAGCAGTCCTGTCAAACCACTTGCCAGAGTCATAGAGATTTTTTTTTACGCCCTCTCGTTCGTCCACGAAATTATCCCGAAAAACGGTACTCGTCGATTATATTTTGCGGAGAAAAAAATTCTGTCGGTGAGTCGTTTCAACGGTGGAAAACCTGTCCAATGGTGAGACGTACCCCCCTTCCCTTTGCGACACAGTCTATCGTGAGTTCCCGGTGGAGGTGTTACTGCTGTTTTTCGCGTAAATATGAGCCTTGTCAATGAGTATAAAGCCTCGTTGATGATAGATATCCAGGGCGGGTTGATTTGCTTGATCCACCGAGGTAATCACTAGCTCAGCACCATGTTGAGCGGCTAGAAAGCAGCCATATTGAACGATTTGGTCACCCCATCCCTTTCCTCGAGCCTCGGGAACCAAACCCAGGTAGGTTAGCTCCCAAGTGGATTGTCTGGGGAAAGCAGACATCAGTAGGCAACCAATGGTCTCGCCGTGGTACTGAACAAATGACCAGCCAGCCGGTGCGATTCCCTGGTGTGCATAACTATCGAGAATGTCTTCGATCGATCGAAATTGTTGGAGTTTCGGACAATCCAGGCTGGCCTGGTAAGTTGCTTGTATAATGCTGGCCAGTTCGTTTCGGCGATGTTCGGCACCGGCGACAAATTTCAGCGGGCTCGGATGAGGGGCTGTGACTGGCTCGGTTAGTGGTAGGCAGACCGTTTCAATCTGCGACAGTAGCGAATACCCGCAGGATTCAAACCAGCTTGCTGGAGTGGTTACCGCGTTTCGTAGGTGGACCATGGAGACCGAACCGGGAGCAGATACCAGTTGTCGGTCAAGAGCCTGGATCAGTTGCTGGGCGATTGCGTCAGGTTCCGAGCCAAGGAGTGTGACGTTCCGAATCAGGGCCATGCGGCCCGGTAGCCTGTATCCCCGGGCTACTCCTACGGTTTTGCCCTGTCGGTTGGCCTGTAGGAAATAATCTTCCTTGTGAACCGGGGGCTTGCCAGCTGACAGGGCTTCCTCGCGCAACTCGGATCGGTAGGGTTCTTCGAGTTGAGTGGCCAGCGTGGTTGCCGTTCGTGACCAATTCACAGCATTTGTTGATTGGATTTGAAAATCACCGAGAACGAAATCGGTAGCAGCCATGAGCAAGGGGTCACCAGGGTTGTTGCGGGAATTCCGAGTTGCCATCATTCGGCAGTCGGTTTTGATTGTTCCTGCAGGTATATTTTTTCTAGTGTTTCCGTGGTCGTCGCCAGGAGGGAAGCGGCATATTCTTCTGCGGAGTAATACGTTTTCCATTCCTGTCCCATTTCAATGCCTAGGGTGGTCAACATGTTCTCGGCTTTTTCACGGGGATAACGTCTCTGCAGTTGTTTGAGGAGCGTTTGGAAATCATCCTGATCCAGTGCTGTTGCCAGGTCTTGCCATCGTCGGATCAAGTGCCGACTATTGTGCTCAAGCACCCGGTGTCGGCAATAGGCAGCGACGGCTGGCAGTTCCAGGTGGACAGCAATCATGCCAGCAATGACGAGCAATTTGTCTCGTGAATGAAGCTCTTGCCGGATCGTGGCTGCGTGTGCCAGGTGGAGATACACTCCCAATAATTCAACATTGCTGTTCATCACTGTATGATGAAGCGGTTTGGCATTTCCCGCAAGTAACCGTCACGGGTGATGGTTAGGTCTGTTTTACACCGATGTTTATTTTATGAGTCATCCTGAATACCAAGACTATTGTTGGTTGGTAGAAAAATCGGCGCGGGCCTGGTTGAAACGCCTGGCTTCTCAGCAGCCCCCAGCCATGTCGCTGTTACGCCAGTTAAGACAGGAAGTGGGTGTGAATCGTGCAGCCCTGTTGAACCAACAACTTGACTTGAGAAAACGGGCTCGACAAAAGTTCGCTGATGCTGACCAGATGCTGTTTACAGACCAGGGTTTACAGCAAGCTTCAGATGAACGCGTGGCTGCCCACAAGGCCGCGAGATTTGAGGCGCTGGGTCATGTTGCTGATCTTTGCTGTGGTATCGGAGGTGACTTGACGGCGTTGGCTGCCAGGCCGGGGGGGTCGGTTGTGGGTGTCGACCGAGATCCCGTGGTTGCCTGGATCGCCCAGCATAACTGCCGGCTTGTCCTGGGAGAAAATGTTACCGTCTCAATCGAGGTAGCTGACGTCCGTGAATTTGATACGAGTAGAGCGATGGGATTACACCTGGATCCGGATCGCCGCCCAGGAGCCAAACGGCATTCCCAGATGCAAGGGTATGAACCTGGGCCGGAATTTATTGAAAAACATGTTGCTCAGGAGCATGCGTTGGCGCTGAAACTGGCGCCGGCAGCTACCATTCCCCAGGCCTGGCAGGCCTCTTGTGAGCGACAGTGGATCACAAGCCGTGGTGAATGTCGTCAACAGGTCCTCTGGTGCGGTCCCTTGACGACGGCCCCTGGGTTGCACACGGCAACCTACCTGGGATCTGCCCCGGGCCAGCAGGCTACCGTCCAGGGACTCCCCGATCAGTCCGTTCCGGATCGGCCTCAATGTGGTCGGTACCTTTATGAACCCCATGCTGCCGTACTGGCGGCCGGCCTGGTGGGATCGGTAGCGGAGCAATTTGAATTGGCAGCTAGCTGGAGCAATGTGGCATATCTTAGTTCAGACCAATACCTGGACATGGCTGGTTTTGCCTGTTTTGAAGTGGAGGAAGTCTTGCCCTTTGACCGTAAGCGAATCAAGTCGCTGTTGCGTCAGCGTAATATCGGACGGCTGGAGGTAAAAAAACGGGGTGCGCAAATCGATCCTGGTCAACTTCAACAGCAATTACAGGCAAAGCAGGCAGGGCAGGCGACGCTGCTGTTAGCGGGGACGCCAGATGGGGTCACGGCCATCCTGGCTAAGCGAAGAGGCTCTATGGGGCTTCCAGGGCGACTGTCGGGTGCTGAGCTCGAGTAAGTGCAGGTCCATGGCTTTTCAGTCGCTGCGGCCCCCTGGTATTCGGAGGGTAAACCAATGCATGCTTAGCTAGTTTACCAAGCGAATCGGTGATTCTGATTCGTCTGGCTGTCCCGGCGCCTTTTTGCTACATTTTCGCCGCCTGAAACGTCCCGGCGGACGTTTGCGTGGGTTGAATGACGCCATGGCTGCTTGGAGAGTCGGTTCATGCTTAGAGTTCGTTGCTGGAATGGTTGTTTGGCAGGCCTTCTTTTGATCCTGACCGTTGGCTGCGGGGTAAATGGGTCTAACTGGCAAAATATGTCAGCATGGAGCCCCATACATTATCGCCAGATGATTGCTGACGAACAGGTCGTGGCGAGTTTTCAGCAGCAATTAGAGCAGTTAGAGACGCTCGCCGATGAGGCTTCGAGTATGGGGATCGATGTTCAGCGACGACACGTGCAGGAACTCGTTGTCAGTGTCCGCACGGAATCAAATCCCTTGCTGCGAGCCGAGGTGGTAAAGACGTTGGCGGCTTTTCCGATCGTACAGGCAGAAGAAGGTCTGCGGTTGGCAATCGAAGATCCCATCGTGGATGTCCGTATCGTGGCCTGTGAGGCCTGGAGTCGGCGTGGGGGAGTGGAAGCGTTGCGACAGCTAACCGAGACCCTCAATTCAGATACTGACGCCGATGTACGCCTGGCTGCCACGCGTGGCCTGGCTCGGTTCCCCAGTCCAGAGGCGATCCGGGCCCTGGCAACGGCGCTCAATGACCCAGATCCCGCTCTTCAATATGCTGGGGCTGAAACACTGCGGACAGTTTCCGGGCGAGATTACGGCTATAATATTTCTGCCTGGCGTGAATTTGTCCAGGGGCGAGAACCTTCGGTGGCTGCGCCGGCAGTGGCCCGAAGTTACTGGCCCTGGCAATGGTTCTAGGGCTTCGCTGTTTCTAATACAGCCCCCCTGCCCGGCCGGCCTGCACTTGCGAGAGTGTTTCCCGTAAGGGTTGCCGAGATGACTTGATTGGTGCAATCCATAGATTTTACCAACTTCGAACCGATCTTCTGGTTGGAATCGTCATTTCGTATTTGAGACAAGGATTTTCGTTTTTAGTTGTCCGATAGAAATACAGTACGACACCGGGTATTCAGGGATCCCGGATGCTGACTGGATTCCCCGGGGACACATGGCCGGGTGAGTTGTCTGATCACTTGGCGCGTACACGAAAAAATACCTTGATTCAAGGAAGTGAACGAGATGATAAGAAAGATGTTACTGGTATTGCTGGTGGGTAGTTCGCTTTTGGCCATGGATTGGCTGCAGGAAATTTCCGCTGACGAGAAATCCTCTCGAACCCTGGGGCCCGCTCAAGAAGTAACAGGAAATCTTGCCGACCTGGCTGATCAATTGGCGGCGCGAGGAGCCTGGCGGCGACGACGAGAAAGTCGTGAAGCAGAACGAGAAGCAGAACGAGAGTATCGATCCGCCATTTCGGTTCCCGGCTTACCTCGAGTTCCAGCAGCTGCTGCCGTAACCGTGACCCCCAATGCAGATTCCACAACTGCCGACCAGGAAAGTAACGGCCCCGAGGACAATGCGACTCCTTCGGAAGTGACGCCGGAAGCATTAAAGCAACTGCAGGCCAGTGTTCGTCGGACACTGGATACCTACTACCCGAAGACCATTAACGTGGCGGATCGAAGCCCGTGGTCCGTGATGCATACGCTGATCGCTTACGGCGTGGATACCCAGGTCTACGCCGTGAGCAAGAAAGTAAACGCCATCGGTTGGTTGTGTTGGAACCAGCCGTGCTATGGCCAGCGTATTTTCTATACTCGCGACGGGAAGATTCGTACCCGTCAGGGAGTAGGTGTGGAAGGCCATGAAGGGCAGTTTCTATCGATGTTGGCGCAGTCTCGCGTGAAGTCCGATTATCCCATGAAAGTCGATGGTGGCGACTTCACGGTGATGGACCTGGTACGACATGAACAGAGTTCCTGTCGAGCGGGTACGGAGTTGACTTTCAAGCTTATTGGCCTGGCTCATTACTTGCCTTCTGATGCGAAGTGGGAAAATGACCTGGGTGAAAAGTGGGACATGGAACGCCTGATCGCAGAAGAACTGAAGCAGTCAGTCATCGGATCTGCCTGTGGTGGTACGCATCGCCTGCTGGGGTACAGTTATGCGGTTCGTAAACGTGAGCAGCGTGGTGAACCGATGACCGGGCAATGGGCGAGAGCAAATCAATACGTGAAAGATTTTCACGATTACACTTTTCGCCTGCAAAACGAGAACGGCAGTTTTAGTGCCAACTGGTCTGAAGGTCGTGGAGATTGGGGTAATATCGATCGTCGCATGGACACCACGGGACATACGCTCGAGTGGATGGCGTTTTCCCTCCGGCCCGAGCAGCTCAAGGATCCTCGGGTTGTCAAGGCAGTCGCCTACCTGTCGCAACTGATGTATGAAAACCGTAGCCATGAATGGGAAATAGGTCCTCGTGGTCATGCCTTGCATGCCCTGGCGATCTATAACCAGCGGATGTTTGGAGCTGGTCCCGGTTATCAGCCGGCTGCGGTCGTGGGTAAGATTTCCAGTGCCAGCCAGGACTAAAGAGCCGGGGGAAGGATAACTCGGCAGAGGCTTAGTTCAGGGCAGCCTGTTTTAAATAATAACGCCATTCGACCTCTGTCGAATGGCGTTTTTGTTTGGTTGATACGAGCTTGCAGTGATCGGCCAAACATTTTAGGATCGGAGGAACGGATTTGGTCTCCGATCACAGTGCGGTAGTGGCCCGGGTGAAGCAAAGAAGGAGACCAAGAGGATTTCTGCAGTAAACAGGCTTTTCAACGGCTGGCCAAGGGTATGAAAGCGCATCGATTTTCCGCTCAACTTGCTTCCATGGTATCCACGGGAGCAGAAATGAGCGAAACGTTCCAGGCAGATGCCATCCTGGTCATGCTTGATGCGCCCATCGACTGGGAAAAACTACAGAAAGAGGCGGGCGATGAGACGGTTATCGTGGCTGCGGATCATGAAGATAAGCTGGCCGGCGCTGACGAAGCTGGTCTCGCGGCGATCCTGCTGGACCGTGAAGAAGCCCCTTTATTTGAGAAACTTACACAGGTTCTGCTGGAATGTGTGGCGGATGATATCCTGGGTCCCAGTTCAGCGGTTGTAGCCATCTACAGTAGTTTTGAGTCGGGCAAGATGGACGCGATCCGGTATATCAAGTTGGCTGAACATCTGGGGAAACTGACCGCTCGCGACCTTAGGCAGTTGGAAACACGTGTTCCGCTTGAAACGCTCAAGTTGGTGCTGGACCTGGCGGTCGATATAGGCCGTGAAGGCCGAGAAGGAAAAGCCGTTGGCACCATGTTTGTCGTGGGTGACACGCGAAAGGTCTTGGCTCACAGTCATCCGGCGGGATTTGATCCGGTTCGGGGCTATAACAAACGTGAGCGTGATTTACACGACCCGCGGGTTCGTGAAGCGATAAAAGAAGTCGCACAGCTGGATGGTGGTTTTCTCGTGAAGGCAGATGGTACCGTGGATAAAGCCTGTCGACTGTTCGACGCACCTCATTCAAATCTAACTCTCTCCAAGGGGCTCGGTGCCAGGCATTGGGCTGGTGCGGCGATCTCCAAGCAGACCAATGCCATTGCCGTGGTGGTCAGTGAATCCAACGGTACCGTGCGACTGTTCCACGACGGTGAAGTGATCCTGCGTGTTGAGCCTTTACGAAGGCCGTTGAAATGGAAAGATTTTGAGTACGAACCACCCTCGTCAACCGGTGATAAATCCTGACTCTCAGGTGGCCGTGGCCCAGGGATGTAAGCTAGGTCTTTGCAGGTCCGTCAGTGGCACACTCTTGCAGGAGTTGGCGTGGCAGGCCGATATCCAGGATCTCGAGATGCCCAACATGCTCTGCAGCTGAAGTCGATAGCAGGCCTGGCTTGGCGGCAGCAAAGGTAAATGTGTAATCCGCCTGGACGGCGCTGCCGGCAATTTTAGCAGTGTCGCAATCAAGTCCCGTTGGTACGTCCAGGGCGATTCGGCGAGCCGGTGCACGGTTCATCCAGCCAATAACCTGGTCCAGGGGAGAACGAGGTGCGCCCGTGCTACCCGTTCCCAGCAGGCTGTCTACTAACCAGTGAGACTGTAGGCTGGTGGCGTCCAGTAATGTGTCCAGTGAGGTTGATTCGTGATCGGCCAGGTCATGTAAGACAATGCCACACTGCTGGGCAACAAAAAAGTTGACCCGGGTGTCGGGCGAAAAAGTATCGGGATCGTTAAATAGGATGGCTTGGACATTCCAGCCCCGCAAATGGAGATGGCGTGCCATCACTAAGCCGTCTCCACCGTTGTTTCCCTTGCCGCAGTAAATCGAGACATGCCGATCGCCGGTTTCCAGTCGGCAAAGAGCATCGGCAGCGCCACGCCCGGCGTTTTCCATTAGCACCAGGCTCGATATTCCCCAGTGCTTGATTGCCCGCTCATCGACCTGGCGAGATTCATGACGTGTTAAAACCAAGGGTGTCATTTGCGGGTCTCAGCGAATGTGGCTTGGATTGCCCGGTAGAGCGGATTAGAATGAAGACCTTGGCCACGGTGGGGCAAGATGTCCTGTTCGTGGACGCCTTATTTATTGTAGTGTAGATCACCGAGGAATTGGAAATGCCGCTTTACGAATACTCTTGTCGCGATTGCCAGCATGAATTTGAAATCCTGGTGCGAGCCAGTGAATCTCCCAGTTGTCCTCAATGTTCCAGTGAAGAACTGGGGAAATTGTTCAGCGTTCCAGCGGCACCGAATCGTAGTTCAGGCTCGCATGAGAGTTCACGATTACCCATGACGGGCTGTGGCCTGCCCCAGTGTGGCAGCGGTGGCTGTGCCGGTCTCTAGTCGTGATCCTGGCTCAGTATGAAAAGCAAAACGGCGTGACACAATGACAGGTTGTGGCACACCGTTATACCAATCGCTCCCAAAATAACGTACGGTATTGGGGTCCTTGAGAATCGATCGTAGATTAAGGTAGTAAGGCGCCTCCGCCAAAGATAAAGGCAGCTTCCGTTAATCCGCCTCGCAAGCTCAACGGGATGGGGGAAAGTAGCCAGGGGGCACAACTTCCCGGACGGTAGTATCCCAGTGCGTACTGGCATTCGTTCATGGGATTGATGCCCATCTTGTATGGCAAGGTGGCGATGTTAAGGACGAAATGCCCTCCGGAGAAGAACGGTTGGCTAAAGGGTCCTGTGGTATGACCGTATCGTTCCAGTTGCACCTGTTCAAAGTAAAGAGGTTTGTGGCAGAGTGCACTCGCCTTCCACATCATGGTAACGGCAGTCCACTCGCGACTGTACTGGATACTGGTGTCCAGGGGACATTCGACGGGAATCCCCCAGACGTCGGCCAGGTAGCAGAGATCTTTTTCGCTAAGACGGTCCGCGGAAATCTTGACCACGGGTCCGTTGTCGGTTTGGATGAGTGCCTGGTTGAATCGATAGTCAATCAGTTTTCCAATGGCCAGTTCGCGACCCAGGGAATCCGACCAGGTCCGGGAGGCAGCCTGCTGCTTCTCGGTAAGATCCTTGATGTTTGGATTGAATGTGGGAGTGATATTCAATGAGATCTGCTGGATCGAGGTATGTTGCAATTGTTTTCGAAGTTCGCGGCAGTCCAGTTTTTGACAGTCCAGGGTCGCCTGGGAAGTAGTGTTGCCACCGATCGTCTCTGGCGGAAGTATTTCCTGCAAGGGAAAGGATTGCGCCTTGGTGGGGGTGGGAGCCAGTTGCGTGGGACGCGGTTGGTTCGCAGGAGGGTCGAGAGCTGGTTGTGATGTTTCAGCACGCGGCGGCTCAATGATGGAAAGTGGGCGATCCCTGGTCTGTTCCAGGTCTCCGAAAGGATCATCAAAGGGATCCTGTTCAGCCAGCAATTGATCAGCCACCACGGGTAGAATAGCTGCCTTGCGCCCTAGGGGGGTATTGAGCTTCAGGGAGGGGGCGCTGGGTTCCACCGTTCGCATCGGGCGCCAGCGCAAGAGGGTTGGTGAAACCGTTGGTGCAACTTCCCTTGTCGAGGTTTGCAGGCGGGCCGGTTGCTGCAGGGGATCCGCTGCTGAGGCAAGACTCGTTAGGATCAGTTGAAATATTGCCAGGGACCAAAGGGAACAAGCCCCAAGGGGTATCCGTAGTGAGGGATTAGACCGGGCGAGGATTCTCCGAGGCGTGGTCGGAACTGTAGTTGGGTGCTTCTTGAGTAATTGCAATGTCATGGGGGTGGCCTTCCTTGACGCTGGCCGGCGACACTTGAATAAACCGCGCTTCCTTGCGCAGCTCGTCGATTGTGGCGGCACCGCAATAACCCATTCCGGCTCGTAAGCCACCGACCAATTGATAGACGAAATCGCTTAAAACTCCTTTGAATGGCACTCGCCCCTCAACGCCTTCCGGTACAAGTTTGCCCGGTTGTGCGTCCGTTGCGGACTGCCGATATCGTTCACTGGATCCCTGCACCATGGCTCCCAGCGATCCCATTCCCCGGTAAACCTTGAAGGTTCTTCCCTGGTAAAGAATGGTTCTGCCAGGACTCTCAGCTAAACCGGCAAATAAACCGCCAATCATGACGCTGCACGCGCCAGCTGCAATAGCCTTGGTAATATCTCCGGAATATCGAATGCCGCCATCAGCAATAATCGGTGTTTGGCTGTCACGGGCAGCCGAAACAGCCTCCTGGATGGCCGTGATTTGCGGAACTCCGACACCTGAAATCACACGCGTTGTGCAAATCGATCCCGGTCCAATTCCGACCTTGACCGCATCCGCTCCGGCGTCAATCAGGGCCCGGCAGCCCTCCGCGGTTGCCACGTTGCCAGCGATGACATCAATATCCCAGCGTTGCTTGATCTCCTTTACCGTTTTGACTACGTTCGCCGAATGACCGTGAGCACTGTCCACGACCAAAACATCGACATCGTTGTTAATCAGGCTCTCAGCCCGATCGTAATCGAGTACTCCAACAGCAGCTCCGACACGTAGCCTTCCCGACGGATCTTTGCTAGCAGTTGGAAATCGCTTCATCATGTCAATGTCTTTGATCGTGATGAGGCCTGTTAGTTTGTATGATTCGTCAACAAGTAGAAGTTTCTCCACCTTTTTAGCCGTTAAAATTTTCTCAGCTTGCTCAAGTGTCACAGTTCCCGTAGCTGTTACTAAATTCTCCCGGGTCATCACCTCGGAAATTGCTAGCTCGTCGGCCTCCAAGAAGCGGAGGTCTCGACGCGTTAAAATGCCGACCAACGTGCCATCTTCGGATGTAATCGGGACTCCCGAAACATTCTGTTCATCCATGATTTGTCGAGCATTATGGACCGGAACCGTGGGACGCAGCGTAATGGGATCCACGATAATTCCGTTGGCGCTACGCTTCACTTTTTGCACTTCCGCCGCCTGGTGTGCCACAGAAATATTCTTGTGGATTACACCCAGTCCCCCTGCCTTAGCTAAACCAATAGCCATGGCACTTTCTGTCACCGTATCCATGGGCGAACTCAGCAGAGGCGTATTAAGCGAAATTCGCTCAGTTAATTGGGTGGCTATATTGACGTCAGCTGGTACGACCTCGCTATAGCGTGGTTCCAATAACACGTCGTCGAAGGTAATCCCGTGATATTTAACTTTGGTTTCCATAGGATTCCTGGAAAATAAGCGGCTGGATTGAAAAAGCAACCTGGAGTCAGTCAAGTTTGGTTTGGGCGTTGCAGCATCCCCTTTTCCGGCAACAGAGACAGGATAATCAAGTCCGCTGATAGCAGGAACTGGGAAGGGCGTATTATGGTCTGGTTTGCCTTGTTTGACAACGGACCCGCCGATAAGAAGTCAGGGAGGGGGCCCTGGGGAGACTTTTGGCATGTGCCGCAGGCCTCAAGGAAGAGGTTTTTTACGGCGTCCCGTGCGGCGACCACCGATCGATTTGCCAGCCACCCCGTAGTCGATCAGTTCGAGTGTGCTGCGGCGGACGACTTTCCCGGCCTTGTTCATGGCCTGTGAGGTATGTGAAATGACACCTCCAGGCACGTCGGCGCAATAGACTTCGTTAGTCGTCGTGGTCACTTGATCCTGGTTGTGTACAGTCTTGATATGGCAGACTTGCTTGGATTCTCCGAGGATCTTGTGTGCGATTCCATACTCTTTGACGTCGACTTGCGTGGTGTACAGTACTTGGCCTGTGAGGTTTGAAGCAGTTGTTTTCCGCTTGAAGATGTAGGGTGCATGCTTGGCCGAGTAATGCACGGTACTGACGCGTTTGCCTTTTTCAGAGTTGAGCGTGACTTCACGTATGGTTCCAGGAATGACATGGCCGTTGATTGTCAGTGTGGCTGTCCGCCCGGTTTGAACAAAGCGAGCTTTCTGATTGTCACCGAAGAAGAAGTTGCGTTGTACGGTACGTGGTTCGGCCACGAAGCGTTTTTCTCCCAGTTGCATTTCTACGGCTAGGCGTAGCACGTAGTCGCGCCGATCGGTTTTCATGAGCGTTGTCGTCGTGACCGATTTCGTGGTGCTGGTAACATTCCCCTTGGCATCCAGGATGTCCGTGATCACGCGCACTTTTTTCCAGCTGCCGACAGCACAGGGCCCCCACCAGTGATGGTCAGTTGATTCCAGCCATTCCTGGCTGTGCACCGAGGCCGGTACCACGAGCAGGCAAATGGTCAGCAGTAGGCAGCGACGTACGGGAGCTGCAAACAACATGGAAAAACTCCGAGCTTGGAAACGGTCGTGGTACAGGGCCCGGGCAGCCTCATGACGGATCTGCCGCCTGGCCGTTGAGCGATGAACCCGCTTTCTTGCGGTGATGTTTTCTTGGAAGGAAGGCGTTCCTGGATAACCCGTGCCAGTGGTTGGCATGGGGGTATTCCAGATGACGGAAATTTTAGCGACTCAAACTGGCTCGCTACAAGGGGGGGAAGCTAGGAGAGAGCGGCAAATGCGTCCAGGAGCTGACGATCCTGAGCTGCCATGATACTGCGCAGATCGAGTAAAAGACGGTCCTGGTGGATCCTTCCGACCACCGCAATATTGCCACCACGAAGCTGTGTAGCCAGGGCATCGACGGAACCGTTGGCCGGGGAAAGAGAAAGGCACCAGGTTTCAATGGCCTGCGTGGGAACCGAGCCCCCGCCCAAGTAAGTAATGTCAGCAATTACTTGCGCATCGGCAATCGCATCGCATTCGGTCAATTGAGGTGCAAGTCGTTCAGCTCGCTGTTGAAGATTGGCCAGGGGAGTGCTGAGCAGCGTCAGCAACGGGATTCGCTGGCAGGCTGTGTCTGGATCCCGGTACAGTTGCAGGGTTGCTCGTAACCCTGCAAGAGTAACCTTGTCCACTCGGAGGGCCCGCATTAAGGGGTGTTTCGTGATCTTCTCGATCCAGTGTTGCTTCCCAACAATGATTCCACACTGCGGTCCGCCTAGTAACTTGTCGCCACTGAACAGGACCAGGTCTGCACCACAATCGATACTACCGGCGACCGTTGGTTCATCGCTGATCCCGAATGCCTGGAAATCCACCATCGCACCGGAGCCGATGTCGTCGATCACGGGTAACTGGTGCTTGGCGCCGAGGGCGACCAGGTCCTGGAGCGAGGTCGTTTCGCTGAAACCAGCAATCACGTAATTACTGGTGTGGACCTGGAGTAAAGCGCCGGTTTCCGGGCCGATCGCATTCTCGTAATCCGCCAGGCGTGTCTTGTTCGTCGTGCCAATTTCTTTTAGCCGGGCTCCGCTGGTTTGCATGACGTCGGGCAACCGATAGCTGCCACCGATTTCGACCAGTTGGCCGCGGGAAACGATAACTTCTTTTTCAGCGGCAACGGCAGACAGTGTTAACAGCGTGGCGCCAGCATTGTTGTTGACGACAGCTGCGGATTCCGCGCCTGTTAATTCCTTGAGCAGTGGGACCACTGCTTGCATGCGCTGGGAACGCTGGCCACTAGCGAGGTCAAGTTCCACGCTGGCGTAGCCAGCTGCAATTTCTCCCATGGCTTCAATTGCTTCGGCAGCCAGGGGAGCTCTTCCCAATCCGGTGTGCAAAAGAATTCCCGTGGCATTGAGAACCGGACGAAGTGTGGGAATCTCCTCGACCAGAATCCAGGCCGCAATTCGTTCTGCCAACTCGCTGGCCCCCGGGATCGGAATGGCATCACTGGCAGTTTGTACCTGGGAACGTAATTGGTCCAGGAATCCACGTACATGCTGGACTACCACGTTACGATGCAGCGAGTTCGTGATTCGCTGCAAGGGTGGCTTTTCCAGCAGTTCGGTGACCGACGGGATGTTGCGTAAAATATGAGACATGCGACGTCCGGTTCCTGGTGACTAACGGGCCGAGACCAATTGCAATCAAGCGACGACTCATGATTGCAGGCACGTGGTCCAGTTCTTCTATCTTCCGCCGTGGGCAGGGTTGGATCAAGAGGTTGAATCCGGGTTCCGGTACCGTAGTGAGCCGTCACGACGCGTAAAACCGATTTCATCGAAGTATTCGCACAGGGGAACAGCGAATTTGCGGGTTGTACCCAGTAGCTCGCGGATCTCGCTAAGAGTCAGGCCCTGTTGAGAGGACAGGTGCTCCTCCAGTTTTTGACGCACCTGGTCGACCGTTTCATAGTGGAGATAGTACTGGTCTGTGATTTGAACCAGGTCTCCATTGGCAGCCGCCAGGGCCAGTAAATCAGGAATCGAGCTCTGGTTCCGTGTGGCCTCTTGTTGACATTGCTGAGCACTGGGCGTTTCCAGACCACCCTGCTGAAATTGCTGGATTAGTTGTCGAAGCACCTTCTGCTCGTTCTGGGAGAGCTTGGGCCCCTGACCAAGAAGCCCGATGCGTTGTGGGTTGAGCTGAATGATTTTTTGCTGTTCCATCTCCTGCAGGACGGCATCCAGTACCGCTGGGCCGGCAAGGTAGGCAAACCGCTGTTTCAGACGATTTAGATCGAGCATCGTCTGCAGCGGGGTAGCCTGGTGTAATTGCAGCAGCACGCTCTCGATTTGTTGACACAGTTGAGCCAGGACCTCTGTATGAATTCGAATTACGCGTGAGTGAGAGAGCGAGATTTCCCTTAAGGTTCCCTGCTCCTGGAGTCGCTCGACAATACCCGTGGGATTGGCGATGCCAGCAGTCCGCGGTAAATCGGCCGGGTCCCAGCCATGCTGGCCAGCCATGTATAGCGTGCCGGCCGCACGCACGTCCGGATCGTCCGCTTCCAGGTCGGACAGGTGCTTGGAGGTGACGTTGGTCTTGGAGCGGATTTTGCGGGCGCTGGGGTCAATCACGCGGCCACCTCCGATGGTGACCATCGGGGATTGGTCTCTCAGGACAAACGGTTGATCCCAGACAACAGCTACAGGATTTTGTAGATGCAGTTGTGCGTAGGCCTTTTGCCCCGGTTTTAATTCCTCGGTTCCCAGTAGTTGAACCGATCCCAGTTCCTCTGCCGTACCGACGTGAATCCGGACCTGATGCCGTTTCTTGATCCGACGCTGGGCATTTTCCAACAGGTGAAGTGAAACTGTGAGGATGCGGTGTGAAGCCAGGTGACCGGGCGCTGCTAGTTCCCTGCCGCGTGACAAGTCGTTGTGGTGAATGCCTGCCAGGTTAATCGCAGCACGTTGCCCACGGAAAACACGTTCCACGGAATCCTCGTGATTTTGCAGACCACGTACCCGGACTGGAATTGCGGCCGGTTGGATTTCCAGTTCTGCTCCCAGCTCTACCTGGCCACTGGTCACGCTTCCCGTGACTACGGTTCCATGCCCGGCCATGGTAAAGACACGATCAATCGCCATGCGAAAAGGTGCGTCGTGTAAGTCGTCAGCCAGGTTCTCTGCCGCTTGGCGGGCACCAGTGAGTAAGGCCTGACGCAGCTCATCAATTCCCTCACCGGTTTCTGCGCTGGTGCGAACAATCGGAGCCTGGGCCAGTACCGTACCCTGGCAGAGATCACGCACCTCTTCTTCCACCAGTTGGATCCAATCGTCCTCCGCTAGATCACACTTAGTAATCACGATGACACCTGCCTTGAGTCGCAGCAGGCGCAGGATTTCCAGATGTTCACGAGTTTGAGGCTTGATCGAATCGTCCGCCGCCACGACCAGCATTGCCAAGTCCATGCCGCTGGCCCCTGCCAGCATGTTGCGGACAAACCGCTCGTGTCCCGGTACGTCGACAATCCCCAGCCGGAAGGCGTCGAGTTGTAATTCAGCAAATCCCAGCTCGATCGTGATGCCGCGACGCTTTTCCTCTGGCAGGCGGTCGGTCTCGATGCCAGTCAAGGCGCGGATCAAGGCAGTCTTGCCATGATCAATGTGCCCAGCAGTACCTAGTATCAAGTCGGTAGCCATGCCTAGATTCTAAGCGACTGTCGTTGGCATGACAGGGGACGTGAACGGTTCTGGGTCAGGGTTTCGGACGTTCCTGCGACAGGAACTCTCCGACCGTTCGGCTGGGACGTGGCTCATCGTCCTTGGAATTGAGAAAAGAACCAAAGAAAGACTTCTTTGCAGGCTTGCCCTTGGGGACCGCACGGTAGACGCCGCGTGAACCAGTGGGAGGCCGCATGACAGCCGGCTGCCTGACTGCTGTTTTAGTCCAGGGCATGAAAAATGTTTTCGATTTTCCATAGGCTTCCTTGGTGCCGTTACTCATGCGAGTCCAGGTAGAACTGAAGCTGGGCGGTTTAATATCTGAAATCCAGGTGGGAGTAAAGCTAAAGGAGGGTCCGCTCCAGGGCATCTTCATGGGTTTCCAGCGAGGAAACGTCCAGGAGGACTTGGACGTATCTGAAATGTTTACCTTGACAGCAGTAGCTTCTTTTTTCTGGAAAGGATTTAGCTTACTGAAAAAAGTCTCTTCAGCGGAGGCATTCGGACTGCTCATCAAAATGCTGAAGATAACCAGGGGCAGGACGTGCAGGTGGATACGTTTCACAGTTCGAATTCCTTGAGTTTCAATGTCGCCCAACCGCAGATTAATGGAAATCAACGGTTGCGTCAGAAAGGAAAATATCTCGATAACGACTGCCCAGAGGCAGTTGATGAGCGGCGAAAGTGTCGCAAACCCTGTCGCATGCGTCCAGAGCATTTTGGCAGGGAACTCCATTTGCTAGCATTGAAGTCTTGTGAGACTGGCGAAGCCGGGATATTTCGCTAGATTCATTGGTAATAAAACGTTGTTGTTTAGATAGCCACGAGGTCATTCGATGGCACAGGACGTTCTGAGAGGTCGAGAATCGAGTTATGAGTGAACTAGGTATTGGGTTCATGGGTGGAGGGCAAATGGCCCGGGCGTTGGCCAGCGGCTTCGTGAAAGCAGATCGCGTAAAAGCGGAGCAGATCGGATTTTTTGATCCATCGCCAGAAGCGGCAGCGCAGTTTCTGGCCCAGGTGCCAGGAAGTCGATTGCTGGAAACAGAGCAACAGGTAGCCATCCAGGCAGGAGTTGTGCTGCTAGCAGTTAAGCCGCAGGTGATGCCTCAAGTAGTCGCTCAATTGGCCGGGAAGATTCCGCCGGAGACGTTAGTGGTTTCGATTGCCGCTGGTATTTCATTGGATTATTTACAGACCCAGTTGGCTACGACGCGTGTCATTCGCGTGATGCCCAATACTCCGTGCTTGGTGGGTACGGCCGCTTCAGCCTACGCCATCGGTGCCGGTGCCACGGCAGAAGACGCCCAGCGAGTAGAGCATTTAATGACAGCCGTGGGGTTGGCCTTTGCCCTGGAGGAGAATCATATTGATGCGGTGACCGGGCTTTCAGGTTCCGGCCCGGCTTATGTTTACTTGTTGATTGATGCCATGACTGAAGGGGGGGTAGCTATGGGGCTGCCTGCAGAAGTAGCCGCCCAACTGGCTGCCCAGACGGTTGCTGGGGCCGCGCGCATGGTCCAGGAGAGTGGTGAACATCCGATGGTCCTCACGGACCATGTGACCAGTCCGGGCGGCACGACACTGGAAGGTCTGGCTGTTCTGAAGGAACGAGGTGTGCGTGAGGCCGTAGTGGAAGCGGTACGTGCAGCGACGGAACGATCGATCGAGTTGGGGAAGGCATAAAGTGAATTCGGGGCTGTTTGTCGGGAGTTATTCCCGGCCCGGTGTCACCGACGGTTGTATGCCAGGGAGGTGCAGGCAGATGGGATCGATTTTTTGCCTTGTGGATGACAAGCATGTACCCATGTATCGCATTATCTGGATTTCTGATGTCCCCCATTTTTGCGGCCAGGACGATTGTCAGTGTGAAGGTGATTACGAGGTTCGCCTCGATCAGGACGAGTCACTCTGGGCTAATCGACAGCAACGAGACAAGGTGTTGGAAGCGATGGAAAACTGGCACGGATCAGGCGATGGTCGGGACTTCTGGTAAGTCGCTGGACTCTGCCGGGTGGGCGATTGGTGGCAGCTCGGTTAAGTTGGAATCAGAAAGGTGAGTGGAACATGTCATTGTTTGAAAACCCTGCCTACCGCTGGCGGGAAACCTATTTTGTTCTTTTCGAGTCCGAGCATCGTCCCTCGCTGGAAGTGATCCAGGAGTCGCTGGGCCAGCTGGAGACCAGTTACCAGGCTGAAGAAATGGGCGATGACGGCCAGGGACACATGGAGTCGTTGACCCTGATCTCACCCAGCGATTTCGCGGCCATGGACATTATCTACCTGGCCGGGGAAGAAATTCCGCTGCAGGTCGACGAGTTAAAGCAGGAGCTGGACTTCGGCAGCCTGACCGATGAGGAACAGGAAAAGGCAGCTCGACTAGATGCCTGCGATGCCCGTTACGAGGTGTTTCATTTTGAACAGATGGGAGCCATCGATGACGAAGAAGGGTTCCTGGATCCAGGTGCCCTGCTGATGGTCCTGGAGCAACTGGCTGAGTTGTGTGACGGAGTGGTGATTGATCCCCAGTCCGGTGGATTTGTTTAGTTAACGCAGTAGGCGAGAGGGTAACGATGCAAGCCAAGGAAATTAAGCCGGGTGCCGTGGTGGTATCCCAGGATATCCCGGTTCTGATCCAGAGTGTCCAGGTGCAGACACCGTCGGCTCGTGGCGCCGCCACTCTCTATAAATTTCGTGGGCGGAACCTGGTCAGTAAACAGAAAATCGATATCACTCTCAAGGGAAGTGAGTCCCTGGAAGCTGCTGATTTTGAACGACGCCCAGTCAAGTTAATGTACAGTGATGGGCAACAGGTTCATTTTCTCGACCAGAATGATTTTAATCAGCATGCGATTGACCGGGAAATCGTGTCCAATGAAATGCAGTACATTACGGAGGAACTGGAAGGTATGCTGGCCCTGATCTACAACGACGAGTGCGTAGGGATCCAGTTGCCCAGTGCCGTGGAATTGAACGTCACCGAGTGTGATCCGGGCGTGAAGGGTAATTCCGCCACCAATCGAACCAAGCCAGCGACCCTCGAGACCGGCCTGGTGGTCCAGGTGCCGGAATACCTGGCCATGGGCCAGCGTATCAAGGTCGATACACGCACCGGTGAATTCCTGTCCCGCGCCTAAGAGTCCGCGACGGCATGGATGGGGCAGTGGTCTAACCGAGACGTTCGCCGACCAGTGTTACCATGGCCGCTTCGTCAGGAAATTCCTCGGTAGCCAACTTCGAATAGACGAGTTCGCCGTCAAGGGATAACTCAAAACAACCACCGCTCGAAGGTTGCAGTTCCATGCTTTCCAGTTGCTGCTTGTACTGGGTAAGAATTTGGCTCGCCAAACTGACGGCCTTGGGTTCGTAGTTTCACGAAGAGCAGTATTGCAAGTGAATTTTCATTGACTTGGTTCCCGGGGCTGAAGGTAATATAAACAAGCAAGCGGGCAGTCGGTTACGCCAGTGCCCATCCTGGTTTTCTGGTTAGCGTTTGGATTTACGCGAGTTGTTTTTCTTGGCGCCCTTTTTCTTGGCGCCCTTTTTCTTGCTGCCCTTCTTCTTGGGCTTGCTGTCTGCAAAAGCCTGTTCGAAGTTGGAAGCGTATTTTGGATTTGATCCGATGCGAGTAATGGTCACGGTGAAGATCCCTTGTGCTACGTTGCCTAAACTAGTCAGTTGCTGGTCCTTGGGTTCCGGGTGTCCCGCAGGATACCCATGCGTCTTTTGGTACCCCATTGGTCGCGAATGGTCAAGAGATCCCGGTGCCAACCGGTCATTTTTTTTCAGGGTCGCCTCCGGATGAACCACCGGGGAGTCGCCCCGCAGAACTTTTTCGAAGGCTGATTGATCAACGGGACAACCGCTTGTAGCGAAACTTGCGAGGCTGATCAGGGTCAATTCCCAGGCGTTCCTGACTCTGTTGTTGGTAGGTCTGGAAATTACCATCGCACCAGTGGACGTAGCCGTCGCCTTCAAAAGCGAGAATGGAAGTCGCCACGCGGTCCAGGAACCAGCGGTCATGACTGATCACGACCACGCAACCCACATAGTTAAGAATGGCTTCCTCGAGGGCGCGGAGCGTGTCCACGTCCAGGTCATTCGTTGGTTCGTCCAGAAGTAGCAGGTTGGAACCTCGCCGCAATAACTTGGCCAGGTGCACGCGGTTTCGCTCGCCGCCGGAAAGATTCCCTACTTTCTTCTCCTGGTCGGGACCTCGGAAGTTGAACCGTGACACGTAGGCTCGACTGTTGACCTTGCGACCGCCCATTTCCAGCGTCTCGTGTCCTCCCGAAATTTCTTCAAAAACGCTTTTCTCGGCCGCGAGAGCGTCGCGATCCTGGTCGACGTAACCGATCTCGACCGTGGGTCCAATCCGCAATTCGCCCTGGTCAGGTGACTCTTCGCCGGTAATCATCCGTAACAGCGTGGTCTTGCCGGATCCATTGGCTCCAATGATGCCCACGATACCGCCCGGTGGTAGGTTGAAGTTCATGTTTTCCATCAATACCTGGTCCCCGTAACCTTTGCACAGATCCTTGGCTTCCACGACCAGGTCTCCCAGGTGCCGGCCAGGGGGGATCTGGATTTCGAAGTCATCCATGCGGTCTTCGTACTTCTCGGCTGCCATCTGTTCGTAAGCTTTCAATCTTGCTTTGCTTTTGGCCTGGCGAGCTCGTGGGGCCATGCGTACCCATTCCAGTTCTCGCTGGAGAGTTTTCCCTCTTGCCAGCGAGGTCTTTTCCTCGCGCTCGAGTCGGTGCTGCTTCTGTTCCAACCAGGAAGAATAGTTGCCCTCCCAGGGGATGCCGTGGCCACGGTCCAGTTCCAGGATCCACTGGGCGACGTTGTCCAGGAAATAACGATCATGCGTGACAGCCACGACCGTACCCGGATATTCACCCAGGTGACGCTCCAGCCATGCAACGGCCTCGGCATCAAGGTGGTTGGTTGGTTCATCGAGTAGAAGCAGGTCGGGTTTCTGTAGTAGTAACTTGCAAAGGGCAACCCGGCGACGCTCACCACCGGAGAGCTTGGTGACATCGGCATCCCGGTTGGGCAAGTTCATGACGTCAAAGGCGATTTCAATTTCACGTTCCAGTTCCCACGAATTGGTAGCCTCGATCTGGTCCTGGAGACGAGCCATTTCATTGCAGAGTTTCTGCATGGCGTCATCGTCCATGGGCTCACCCAGCGCCACGCTGATCTCGTTGTACCGCTCTACCAGTTGACGACGTGGTGCTACCGCCTCCATGACGTTGCCCCAGACGTCCAGGGCGGGGTCCAGGACCGGTTCCTGGGGCAGGTAACCTCCCGTGAATCCCTCGGTCAACCGCGCTTCTCCCTCGAATTCTCGATCTTCTCCAGCCATGATACGAAGCAGGCTGCTTTTGCCGGATCCGTTCCTGCCCAGTACGCCGATCTTGGCCTGGGGATAGAAGGAAAGCCAGATTTCTTTCAGGACTTCCTGGGAGCCGTGCTTCTTGGTGACATCGGCCATTGTGAAAATGTATTGTTTTGCCATGATCGTGAGATTTTACTCGCAGTGGTGAGTCGAGAAATGGTCAGGCGCTGGAACGTTGTTTTGCCAGGCCTGGATGACAGGTCAAGGTAGCAGGAGGCAGCAAGAAACACCGGGTGGTATTTTGGCAGAATGGATCACTCCCACTCGATCGTCGCTGGCGGTTTGCTGCTAATGTCATAGCAGACCCGGTTGACCCCCTGGATCTCGTTGATGATCCGGGTCGAAATGCGCGCCAGCACCTCGTAGGGTAAATGGGTCCAGTCGGCAGTCATGAAGTCGTCGGTGTTGACGCAGCGGACAGCAATCGTGTTTTCATAGGTCCGGGCGTCGCCCATCACTCCCACGCTCTGTACGGGAAGTAATACCGCAAAGGCCTGGGAAGTATCGCGGTAAAGGCCAGCGTTCTGAATTTCCTCGACGACCACGGCATCGGCTTCACGAAGGACCTTGAGGTAGTCCTGTGTCACTTCGCCCAGGCAGCGAACCGCCAGTCCCGGTCCGGGGAACGGATGTCGCCAGACGAGTTCCTCTGGAAGACCCAGCTCCTCTCCCAGTTGCCGGACTTCATCTTTAAAGAGATCCCGCAAAGGCTCGATTAAGTCAAACCCCAGTTGCTCCGGGAGTCCTCCCACGTTGTGGTGAAGCTTAATGGTGGCAGCTGGTCCATCGGGAGCAGCTCCGCTTTCAATCACGTCAGGATAAAGGGTGCCCTGCGCGAGATACTTCGCGTCCTCGATAGTTTCTGCTTCGGCACGAAAGCATTCAATGAAATTATGTCCGATGATACGGCGCTTTTCCTGGGGATCGGAGATCCCAGTCAGGGCAGCCATGAACTGATCCTGCGCCTGGACCACCCGCAGGTCAGCATGAAAATGTTCGGTGAAGGCATCGATGACGTCCTGTTGTTCATTCTTGCGCAGCAGTCCGTGGTCCACGAGGATGCAGGACAGTTGATCGCCAATGGCCTGGTAGAGTAAGGCTGCGGTGACCGAGGAATCAACTCCTCCGGAAAGTCCGCAGATCACGCGGTCATTACCAACGGTTTTACGTGTCTGTTCAATCAACTCCTGGGCCAGATCGCCCAGTTTCCAGCTTCCCGAGCATTCGCAAACGTCCAGCAAGAAGTTTGACAGGACCTTGCCTCCCTCGGGCGTGTGCGTGACTTCTGGATGGAATTGCAAGCCAAAGACCGGAAGCGACTTGTGCTTGACGGCAGCGACCGGACAGGTCTGTGTATGTGCCAGTGGCAGGAAATCTTCTGAAACCGAGGAAACCTGGTCCCCGTGACTCATCCAGACGTCAGTTTCAGTCGTGACATCTGAGAGTAACCCGACCGAGTTGTCGATATGCAGACGAGCTCGTCCGTATTCCCGCGCCGGAGCACTGCTGACCTGGCCTCCCAGGGCATTACATGCCAATTGCATGCCATAACAAATACCCAGGATCGGTAAGCCCATCTGGAACAACTCGGGGTCGCACTGGGGGGCATCCTTGGCATAAACGCTGGACGGACCACCGGACAGGATCAGTCCCTTCGGTTGATGCTTGCGCACCTGTTCTGCCGTGATGTTGTGACGGACGATCTCACAGTAGACATTCAATTCCCGCACGCGGCGAGCAATCAACTGCGAGTACTGGGAACCGAAATCCAGCACCAGTACACGTTCCTGGTTGACGCGCGAGGCATTGCCGCTTGTGGGATTAACAGATTTGTTCATCGACTTGTTGTCCTGACCAGCAGCGAGTAGCTGGTTCCATTGAAGACTGGCCCGTTCCCTGGTTGCTTCAGAAAAGAAAAATCCCGCCGGTATGCAACCAGCGGGACAACATGGATCAACCACGATTATAGGAGCGATCTTCGGTAGCCGGAAGTATGCTCACCAGGATCGCCCTAATATATTTCAGACGCATGAGTTAGGCCAGAGATCGTTGTGTCAGCCGGGGGCAGTCAGTATGATGGGATACGCTCCTCGATCGAAAGGTTTTAGCTGGTAAAGCGGTGTTTTTCCGTGGAAGTTGCCAGCGGGAGTGGTGTTCCTTTGCCAGGAACCTCTCCTCCTGTTCGAAAGCGATTGAAATTGTGCGTATCCTGTTGACCAATGATGATGGTTTTGCGGCTCCTGGATTGCAGGCCTTGCAGCGGGCCCTGGAGCGACTGGGGCAAGTCGATATCGTGGCTCCCGTAACTGAACAAAGTGGCGTTAGCCACTCGATTACCTATCTCAAACCGTTGACAGCGGAGTTGCGTGGAGAAGGAACGCAGCACGCGGGCTGGGCTGTTGATGGTAGTCCTGCCGATTGCGTGAAACTGGGGATCTCGGAACTCCTGCCAGAGCCTCCTGATCTGGTGGTCAGTGGGATCAATCATGGTTTGAATGCCGGGATCAACGTTCTCTACTCCGGGACGGTGGCCGGTGCCCTGGAAGGATCTTTCTTCGGTATCAACAGCGTAGCGGTTTCGTTAGAAGAAGGTCCGGAGCAGCCTTACGATCGTGCAGCGGAACTGGCTTGCCAGGTGATCGAGCAACTGTTGGCTCAGCAGGACGCTCCCTCGAGACTGTATAATCTTAATATTCCCCTGGTGGCGTTGGATCGTTCTCCCGAGCTTCGTGTCGTGCCCATGGCCGTGGCAAGGTATGGAGAGAACTTTATGAAAGGTACGGATCCCAAGGGTAGGGCCTACTACTGGGCAACGACAGACCCCCCTCCCCCGCCGGAAGCACATCCCACGGACGTCTCAGTCCTTGCGGAAGGATATCTTTCCCTGACACCACTGGACTATAATCTGACAGAATCTAAGCTACTGTTGCAGATGCAGCAGTGGGATTTAGCCCTGGCAAAAAATAAGGAGGTGCAGCAATGAGTTTTCGAATGACAACCATCCTCGGGTGCCTGTTGCTTACCGGGCTCTGCCTGGTCACAGGATGTAAACCCAAACAACCTCGATCCAGCCAGGAGCAAGAGACTGCTCCGGAAGCCCAGGAGCAACGTGAGCCCACACGCGAAGTGGCTGGCGTTGGTGTTGGTAAAAAAGGAAGGAAACTGGAAAAGCATAAGGGGACGGGCCAGATTATTGCCCAGCCAGCCGTCAGCTACTTTCGGGCCAAGGAAAAAATCATCTTTGACATCGTGATTCCCAAGAACATGCAGTTGTTTGAAGCGACCAACGGGCGTTATCCGAAATCCCACGACGAGTTCATGAAGGAAATCGTGGAATTTGGACAAATTCAGCTACCGGAGTTGCCCGAAGGTAAGAGCTATGTCTATGACCCGAAAAATCACCAGTTGATGGTCGAGACCAAGTGACGGCGGGCACACTAGCGGTAGACGTTGTCAAATAAATTTCCGAACGGTGGGCGGTGTTCGTAGTCCACGACCTTCCAGCGGTCACCTTCTTTCAGGAAAGTCACGGTGACCAGACGCGGCACACGGATCGTATCAGATCCGGTGCCCGTTAAACGACCTCGCGCCACGACATTGAAAGTGGCTGCTGCCTGGAATGGCTGACGACTGGTGTCTAGCTCGATTTCCAGGTTGCTCTTGATCGAAACGCGTTCGAAGTAATAGTTACGAAACTCGTTCTCAGCCAGGTGGTGAATGTCTGGCGCACGTGAATGGATGTGGGCCAGCAGTTTCGATAATTGGTTGCTTTCCAGGTCCGTGGCAATTTGCTGTAGCGTTAGCTCGACTTCTTCCACGGGAGTGATCACGTATTGTTCCAGCGCCACCAGGGATCCTGTGATGAAGATGCTGATCGCTGATAAGTAGGCCAGCGAGCGGTGCCGCAATTGAATCCAGCCACCCAGCAGACAGGCCGTGACAAGCCCGCCAAGACTGAGGATATAGACAGGTGTTTCGAGCAGCCATGTCATGGATCGGGTTTCTCGTCAGGAAGGGAAGGAGATTTGAGGCGAGAACCAAAATGTCGATACCAGAGAGAGACCCAGCCAATACTCAGTAGGCTGGCCAGGATCAGGAATAACGGTTGCAGGTTGATGCGTCGATTTTCCAGCGTTGCCAGTGGTTCGGTGATAGCCTGGCCAGCTGCTTGCTGACCAGCACGTTGACGGGCCTGGTAATTCTGTTCGGAATCTAACTGCAATTGCGCGATCTTGGGGCCAGCGACGACCAGGGCGATCAGTCCGAACGTGCAATAGAGGTACAGCCAGTACCAGCCGGAATCAGTCAAGCTTGAACGTGCTGGGGGATCAGGCTGATGCATCGGCTCGTGGACTCCCTCGGGTTACGGGATCAGCTCTTGGGAAACAGGGAACCTCCGTAACGTGCCGAATCTCCCAGTTGTTCTTCGATCCGTAATAACTGGTTGTATTTGGCCATCCGGTCGCTTCGGGAAGCAGAACCGGTCTTGATCTGTCCGGTCGAGAGCGCGACTGCCAGGTCGGCAATCGTTGCATCTTCGGTTTCACCGCTGCGATGACTTGTCACACTGCTGTACCCATGACTGTCGGCCAGCTTGATGGCCGCAATGGTTTCAGTGAGCGTACCGATCTGGTTGACCTTGATCAGGATGCTGTTGGCAATCCCTTCGTCAATGCCGCGTTGCAGGCGTTCGGTGTTCGTGACAAACAAATCATCACCCACCAGTTGAACTTGGTCTCCCATTCGCTCGGTCAAGGCCTTCCAGCCATCCCAGTCGTCCTCGGAACAGCCGTCCTCGATGGAACAGATCGGGTACTGGTCCACCCAGTCGGCGAGTAAATCCACCATGCCAGCTGCTTCCAGTTGTTGGTTGTCGATGGTGTAGACAGCCTTTTCCACGTCGTACAGTTCGGTGGCCGCCACGTCGAGCGCGATGCGGACCTGTTCTCCGGGCTGGTAACCCGCTTTTTCAATCGCTTCCATGATCAGTGCCAGGGCTTCGACGTTGCTGCCCAGATCCGGGGCAAAGCCACCTTCATCTCCCACTGCGGTATTGAGCCCTTTGCTGTTGAGTACTTTTTTTAACTGGTGGAAAATCTCGGTGCCGCAACGTAAGGCATCAGAGAACGTTGAGAAACCCAGTGGCATGACCATGAATTCCTGGACATCCACCGAGTTGTCCGCATGTTCGCCACCATTGACGATATTCATCATCGGGGCCGGTAGCAGGTTGGCATCGGCTCCGCCCAGGTACTGGAAGAGCGCCTGTTGAGCGGAGGTTGCTGCGGCCTTGGCAACGGCCAGCGATACCCCCAGGATGGCATTGGCTCCAAGGTTCTTCTTGTTGTCGCTGCCATCCAGGTCCAGCATCTGTTGATCGATGCCCGTCTGGTCCAGGGCGTCCTGGCCGGTTAAGGCTGCAGCGATCTTTGTATTAACGTTCTGTACGGCCTGCAGGACTCCTTTTCCAAGGAACTGGTTTTCATCGCCATCGCGTAACTCCCAGGCCTCGTGGATTCCCGTACTGGCACCACTGGGAACTCCGGCACGTCCGAACGATCCGTCCTGGAGCGTGACGTCAACTTCAACCGTGGGATTTCCGCGACTATCGAGAATTTGACGACCGTGTATCTTTGCAATTGAACTCATCGTGGCTTCCTGTTTTCAAAGTAAAAGTAAGTGTCGGGGGGTAGAGCGGGAGGGCCCGTTCTCGGGATGCCTCCTGCTGGCTGTCGATCCTGCCTGTGTTAGCAAGTCAGGCACGATTGTACCTTGGCGGACACGGTGGGATGCGTGTAAACGTTGTTTGTTCTCAGTCCCCTCATTGTCACTGATGCCGGCCCTTTTGACTAGGCGGTTGCGGTTAAAGTGCTGCGGTCTTACATTGCAGGTGGAGTTTATTTTGCGAGAAGCCTGGGCAATCGTTGCACGGTGAACACCCGTGGCCAGGCATGGTGTCAGCAGGAACGTGGTCTATGTTTACCGGATTGGTAGAAACGCAGGCAGAGGTGGCGGCGGTTATCGCTGCAAATCCCGGTGTCCGTTTGCGGATTCGAACTGCCGAACTGGCGGAGAAAACGGAGATCGGCCAGAGCGTTGCCGTCAATGGTTGCTGCTTGACAGTCGTGGAACGGGATCCTGACAGCCTGGCCTTTGATGCTGGTGAAGAAACACTTAAACGAACTAACCTGCAGTATCTCAAGGAAGGAGACCAGGTCAACTTGGAACCTTCCCTGAAGGTGGGTGACCAACTCGGTGGTCATTATGTCACCGGCCACGTTGATGATATGGGGAGCCTTCACGAGCGCGTTGACAACGAGGACTGGACGCTGGCCTGGTTTCAGGCTCCGGTCCGACTCATGAAACAGATGGTTTCGAAGGGATCGATCACGGTGGATGGTGTCAGCTTAACCCTGGTAGATATTTGCGAGGATCGTTTTAGCGTGGCCCTGATTCCCCATACCCTGGCAATCACGTCGCTGGGACGATTGCAGCCGGGAGACCCGGTCAACCTCGAAACCGACATCCTGGCAAAATATGTCCAGCGTCAACTGGAACCAGATGCATGTTCGTCCTCCCCCAGTTGAATAATTACAGTCCTTATCAAACGTAACGTTTTGGATTCCAAGTATGGTACATCGTCAAACAGCTCAGTTCCTGATTCAGCGCTTTCGTCAGGTGGGCATTCGACCCGTGACAAAACGAGGACAGAACTTTCTCATTGATCTAAACCTGGTGGAACTCATCGCTGAGTCTGCGGACCTGGGACCTGACGACGTGGTGCTGGAAGTGGGGACGGGAACGGGTTCACTGACAGCCTTGATTGCTCCCCACGTGGCGGAAGTGGTGACGGTTGAAATTGATCGCCAGTTGCATGAGTTGGCAAACCAGGAGTTGGTGGAGTTTAAGAATGTGACATTCCTTTGCCAGGATGTCTTGAGAACGAAGAATCGATTCCACCCGGTAGTTCTTGAGATGTTGCAGGAAAAACTCGCTGGCGGCGAAAACCGGAAACTGAAACTGGTCGCGAACCTGCCTTACAACGTGGCCACACCCATTATCTCGAACCTGTTGGATACCGAAGTGGTTCCAGATGCCATGTCGGTCACCATCCAGAAAGAGCTGGCGGATCGTATCGTGGCGTCCCCTTCGACGAAGGATTACGGTTCACTCAGTATCTGGTTGCAAAGTCAATGCGATGTGCAGGTAGTGCGTACCTTGCCCCCTTCTGTCTTTTGGCCACGACCGAAAGTGCAGTCCGCGATTCTGCATATCCAGGTGTCGCCGGAAAAACGTGGCTTGATTGCCGACATTCCCTTTTTTCATCGCTTTGTCCGTGCCATGTTCTTTCATCGGCGCAAATATCTGCGCAGTGTGATCCTCAGTGCTTTCAAGGGGCAACTGGATAAACCGGCCGTGGATGCGGTCCTTGAGGGACAGGCCCTTTCGCCACAGATTCGGGCAGAAGCACTCGATGTGCAGCAGATGCTTGATTTATGCGATGCGATGCGAGCGACAGGTGGCAAACTCGAGTAAGTTGTTTCAGGCGACATACCCGGACGAGGAATGATAGGCGTGCAAACCGTTTTTTGCTAGGATGATTGACATAGTCAGCCAGCGGCGAGGGGTGTTGTCGGTAAGCAAGTTTCAGCGCGAGTCAGGAGTGCGACAGGTTTCATGAGATTCATAGAAATGACAGGTAAGGTCTTAGCAGCAATGCTGAGTGACGACGAGATGCAGGCCAATGACCTGGAAACGACCGGGGTCCAGGATGACACCATCGTGCGTGTCAACGAGCATGGCGATATCGAGATTCGTCGCGCCACGGAATGGGATGTCATTGGTGGCTTGCTGGGCAATTACGAAGACCGTGTCAGGCAGGCGACCGGTTGCGACTGGGTGTGATATCCGGCAGCTATTCCTCAGGAGCCGTTGCTTCCTCGGTCGGTTGCGGGAATTGGCCAATGGCTCGTAGCAGGCGGAACTGTGACTGGTTGTACTTGCTTACACTACTCGTGTATGCATCGCGTGCCTGGGTGCGTGCTCGGATCGCCTGCAATAACTCGATAGGCAGTCCTTCTGCCTGGCGCATTCGCTGATAGTTGCGCTGGTAACTCGACTTCGCGGTCTGCAGGCTGTCCTGGGCTGCGTTCATCTGCTGGCGATAATTCTGAATATCCTGGCTGGCGGCTGTGATCTCGGCTGAGACCTGGTCGCGAATCATGGCCAGGGTGGTTTCCATTTGCTGTGACTGGCTGGATCGCTGCCAGATCACCGCCTGGTTGCCGAGTCCCAGGTTACGCCATTCCCAAAAGGCCAGCACGTCAAGATCGCTGCGTGCCCCCTGTTCGGCAAAACTTCCCGAGGGACCACCACCCATGCTTCCGGCGCTCCCCCCGACCTGTACATTGGGCAGCCAGGGTCGCCATGTTTCCTGGCAGGTTCTGAGTGCAGCGGCATCCAGCGAGGATTGTTGGCGACGTAACTCCGGACGACGTTGCAGGCCTTCCTGGATTAGTGACGAGAGGTCGTGATCTTCCTGGACCAGGACCATGGGATGCAGGACTTCTTCCTGCGGGCTTAATTGCTGCTGGCTGTCCAGGTGAAGTAACTGGATGAGTCTGGCACCGCGTGATTGGATGAGCCTCTGGGCATTCAATAGCGAGAGGCGATGCTGGGATAATTCGGTTTTTGCGCGATCAATTTCCACCTGGGAGCCGGCCCCCTGGTCAGCAAATAACGTGGTTAGCTTTACCAGGGCCTGGATGTCCTGCTGGGATTGAAGTGCGTTGGTCTGGAGGGCATGGGCTTCCAGTAATTCGATGTAAGCTAGCGCTACCCGCAGATGGGCATCATTAAACGTGCGATCCTGGTTAGCCATTTCTGCAGTTAACTGGCGGTCAGCGACCAGCGGCTCAAAGCAGGCATCTGCTAGTGAGAAATTGATCATCATGCGTGGAGGGCCGCCGGCACCACCAGCCAATGGGACTTGCCCCAGCCCCAGGCCACCACCCACGAAAAGGGAGTTGCGACTGCTGGGAATCACGTCGCCGTGCGCGGCTTGCAGGTGACCATCGTGTCGGTTGTAACCGATCCCCAGTCGGACGGAAGGCAGCCAGTTGGATTGTGCTTGCAACAGGCGGGAGTGGGATTCGTCAACACGTTGTTTCGCCAGTTGGACAACCAGGCCATTGGCACCACCCCGCTGCAAGGCTTGCCAGAGATCAATTCCATGGGGTGTATCGAGCGCAGCAGGGTTGGCGTCAGGTTGTTCACTGAGACTGGCTGCGGAGGCTGCCAGGCGTGGCTCTGGCGTCTCGTGGACGATCGGCTGGATACCGGAATCGCGGGAAGAGGTGCCCTCGGAAGGTTTCGCTGCGGTCGGTTCCGTGGATGGTCTTGCCGATATCATGGGATAATGTGTCGGTTGAACCAGATGCGAATGGGCGCAGCCATGACTGGCCAGTAATGCCACACACGTCAGGATAGCGTGCAGTGGTGAGCAGCGCGATGGTGATCGGTCATTCCGGATCATCATGATGCACATGGTTTCCAGTAAACAAAAAACAGATACACGAAAGTTAAGGACTGGTGACGGTGGTTTCCTGCTCCAGGAGCACAGCATTGCCCGGTAGCGACTCGTTCTTGGTGGCCAGGCCCATGAAGGATGTGACTCCTGCAGTAATTACTTTTTGTCCTGCGGTAAGGCCTGTGACGCCTACCAGGGGAGTTCCACCCTGGTTTTCATAACTAACCAGGATCTGTACTTCCTGCTTGCTGCATTTCTTACTGTCATCCAACACGATGACGTGAGACTTCCCGTACTTTGATTGTTCCACGGAAAGGGCTGATCGAGGAATGGTGGCAACCTGTTCATGCTGGTGCAGATCGATTACGGCGAATCCGTAATCCCCAGGTTTCAAGAAAGCCTCCCTGTCGTTGATTTGAATCGGATTAGTAAGATCGATTTCGACCCGCATCATGCGAGCGCCGCGGTGGAATGCACGGGCATGGCGTGAAACGGTAGCGGCCAGGTTCACATCAGGTAATCCCTGCAAGCGGCTGATCTGTGCGGCATCGCCCGTGTCGATCAGGCCCGCTTCCTCCATGGGAAGGAAGCAGACGATACGCATTCGCTCGTGTGTGACGATTTCGAATAGGGCGGTTGCTGTGGGATCACTGGCCGGGAGAACCAGGGACCCTGTGTTGGCCATTCGCTGGGTGATCAAGCCGTCGAAGGGAGCAGTGATTTTCGTGTAACTGGCCAGGCTGATACTTTTCTTTAACCGGGCTGCGGCAACCCGCACAGTGGTCCGAGATGCCTCGAGCGCGGCCAGGGATTGAGTTACTCCCTTTTCAGCAGCCACGATATCGGCCGCGCTTTTGTCTAGCTGGGCCTGAACTGACTGCACGGCAAATTGGGCTTCTTCCATCTTCTCTTTGCGCAGGGCGCCGTTTTCTACCAGGCCAGTGATCCGAGCCAGTTCCCGGGTGCGTAGTTTCATCAAGGCCAGGTGTTGTTGTTTTTGTGCCTGGGCCTGGGTGACGCCGGCCTTGGAGACATCCACCTCGGCCTGCTGGCTTTGGACAGTCGCCTCCGCTTGGTTTTGCTGCTCTTGCCAACTCACTACCTCGTCGTGTAATTCCTGGACATCTAGCGTGGCCAACAGGTCGCCCTGTTTCACGATTTCCCCGATGTCTACATGGATTGCCTGGACATGACCTTCCAGCCGAGACATGACATTCACCCGTTCGTAAGGCTCTACGCTGGCGGGGACCTCAATACTCTGGGGAAGTGTTGCCGTGATCACGGACGTGACCTCGATCTTTTGCTCGGCCGCAGCCTGTGCCTGGTTTGTGGACACTGACTGGGGCTGCCCGCTGCAACCGGACAGCAAGGAAAGTGCCAGCAAGACGGGCAGGTAACCGCTAGAAAGAATGGATTTCATGGTTCTTATTCTCCAACCGGTTCGGGGAGACCAGGTGCCTGGGGTGTGGTGTGGGGCTGCCGTTTTAGAACAAGGTACAGGCAAGGAACGACCACCAGGGACAGAACCGTGGCGCCCAGGACCCCGCCAATAATGGCGCGAGCTAATGGTACGTTTGCTTCACCACCACCGAATCCGATCGCCATGGGAAGCAGTGCTAACCAGGTAGTTAAGGAGGTCATCAGGATGGGGCGCAGGCGGATGCGCGTGGCATCAATAATGGCTTCTCGCACACTCATGCCTTCAGCCAATCGGCGGTTGGCAAAATCGACCAGTACAATCGAGTATTCCACCACGATTCCCACGGTCATGATGATCCCCATGAAAGCCATGATGGACAGGTGTGTCTGGGTTAGTAATAAGATACCGACGATGCCAATAAAGCCCAGCGGTACCGTTAGTAACACGATGAGCGGATCCAGGAAACTATTGAACTGGGCCACCATGACAAGGTAGACCAGGATGGAAGCGATAATCAGGCCACTGGTGAATTGCTGGAACGATTCCCGCATGCTGCGAACTTCGCCCATCATGCGAAAACTGACTCCCTCGAAAGGGTTTTTCTGTACCCCTTTGGACGGGCCATTCAAACGATAGAAGTTGCCACGTTCGTCCGTCGCCAGTTCCGCGCCCAGTTCCGAAACCTGCTCGAGTTGTTTTTCGATTTGAGTCACCACACGGCCCACATCGTAACCAGGCAAAAGGTTGGCGTAGACATCAGTCACTCGCGTGATATTGCGATGGTTCACCACTGCCGGTTGCACGGTCCGGGAGATGGTGGCCACGTTTCCCAATCGTCGCGGGGCGTCCCACTCCCCGGAAACGGGAATGTTGAGCAGGGTGGCTTCACTGTTAAGGTCTTCTTCCCAGTACTGGACGCCAAAGAAATAGTGGTTTCCCTTGTACTTGTCGATCCAGAAAGTGGGTTGGAAATTAATGGTGCTATTAGTTGCTGCGACCAGGTTTTTCATCACGTCGTCCGGGGTAATCCCCTGGCGGGCTGCCAGCTCCCGGTTCATTTCAACCTGCAGAGCCGGGTAGTCGGTCCGTTGTGCCGTGCGAACATCGGCGGTTCCCGGGACGCTGCGTGTCACGTCTTCAATGATGCGTGCCACGTCCTGGGCTGTTTCCAGGTTCGAACTTTGTATCTGGAAGTGAATGGGCGATGGTTCACCCATGTTCAGGGCAGCCGTCATCATGCCACCGGTGTCGAAAGCGATCTCGACCGTGGGGAACTGCTTGTTTAACTTGGCCCGCAGTTCCTCCACGTACTGGAAAACATCCTTGAAGTTGCCCCCCTGTTTTCGTTTGAGTTGGACCAGCATGAATGCGTCCATCGTACCTCGGTTGGGCGTGTAAGCAGCCGGCCAGTCCATGAGAACACCAAGGTTGGAGATCAATAACTGCAGGTTGCTGTCAGGGTGTTGTTCGGATTCAGGTCCCAGCGCGTAGGCGGGATCGGGTTGACCAATGACCTTAATGATTTCCGCTTCGATTTGTTGAATGGTGGCTTCGGTGTTTTCAATACGCGTTCCTGATGGCAGGCGGACGTACAGTGTCATCTGACCCGAGTCGACAGGGGGGAATAATTCCTGCCCCATGTTTTGCAACGCCCACAAGGATCCGGCAAAGAGTACGCCAATACCGAGCAACACAGGGTAACGAAGGGTTAGGAGTCCATTTAGTGCTCCCGACAGCCAGCCCCGTTGATGCGATTGGTTCTCGCCCGTGACAGGAACTGACGTTGGTTTCAGGACCCGGGAACAATAGGCCGGTACCAGGGTAATGGAAATGATATAGGAGGCCAGGATCGCGATGCTGGCTGCGATGGCCAGGGGCGTGAACAGGAACTTGGCCAGCCCGGAGAGAAACACAACAGGAAAGAAAACCACCGCAAAGGTAATGGTAGAGACCAGGATCGGAATCATCACTTCCCGGGTCCCGTCCAGGGCAGCCTGTGGCGGGGTTTTACCCATCCGTACATGACGAACGATGTTTTCTAGCACCACGATTGATTGGTCGACCAGGATGCCGATTGCCAGTGCCAGGCCGCCGAGCGTCATGGCATTAATCGTATCTCCGCTGAAATAAAGGCCGAATATGGCAGCCAGGACAGCTAATGGGATGGCCAGTACGATGATGAACGTGAGTCTCAGGCTACGCAGGAAAATCAGTACGACACCACCGGCCAAAACGGCTCCCAGGAGGGCTGCCAATTGGAGCCCGGAGATACTTTCACGTACACCGATCGACTGATCCATGTTTACGCTCAGGACCAAATCCTTCATCTTGGGGTCCTCGGAACGTTCCGTCTTGAGACGTACCAGGATCGTTTCCAGTTGCGTCTTGATCTGATCGATGATCTCGATCGTATTGGCACCTGGCTGCCGGTAAATCGGGATGTACACCTGGCGCTGTCCATTGACCCGTACGATGTTGGTTTGGATTTGCGACGAGTTGCGAACTTCACCAATATCACGCATTAGTACCGGTTGGCCGTTCTTGGACGTTTTAATCGGCGTGTCATTCAGTTCCTCGATCCTTTCCGGGATCGCGTTGGTAAAGATCTGTAGATCCTGCTCGCCAATCTTGATGCTGCCCGCCGGGATCAGGACGTTTTGTTTTAGCAGCGATCGCTGGACATCCATGAGAGATAATCCGAGTGCTTCCAGTTTCTCGCGATCAACGTAGGCCAGGATGCGACGTAACTTACCACCGTAGACCGCCGGTGCGATCACACCCTGGATCGATTGCAGCTTGTTGCGCAACTCGTAGTACGCAATGTCATAGAGCTCCTGCTCGTTCATCTGGGGATTGGAGACGACCACCAGGCATAAAGGAACAGAGGCCGTGGGATCAAAAGGCATGATCATGGGTGGAATCGTACCAGGTGGCAGGTAGAACATGTCGCTCATGGCATAGCTGGTGACCTGGGCCATCGCCGTGTCCATGGAAATGTCGTCACGGAAGAAGTCCTTGACGATACAGACTCCCTGCATCGCAGTCGCTTCCTGGTGTTCAATACCGATCGATTGTCCCGTCCACCGCTGCAGTCGACTCATGATGTCCTTTTCCATCACCTCCGGAGGCATACCGGGATAGAAGGTGACAATCTGGACAGCTGGAGTGTTGAATTGAGGAAGCAGGTCCGCCGGGATCTTGCTGTAGGTGAAAATTCCCATCACCACGGTCAGCAAGGCCATCACCACAGTCAGCAGCGGTCGTTGGACAGCTAGTCGGATCATGGCATGCAATTCCTGCGACAGGGGGGATGGGCAGGAACCTTGCTGGGACATGGTGTGACCATGACATCAGCGCAGATCGCTGCAACGCCTCGTCTTCCTTGTCGTCGCCGCAGCGCCCGCAAAGTTAACCAAATCGTTACAGTTTGACATTTTGGAGCTGAAACCGATGAAATGAGCCCTGTAGGCCACTCTGAGGAGGGGTGTGTTGCAAGTGGGCAGTCTAGCGAGCTGCGACGTGCAGCGGGGGTTTTGGCACCTAGTCGAACGGTGGTTTTTCAACTATTCTCGTCTCATGACGTTGGCCTGTGTGGTCTGTTTTAGCTGGGCAGGATGTCGCTTGGGGAAGTGTTTGTACACCTGGTGGTGGCCACGGTCTTCAAAACCGTTGAGCCGTACGTAAACCGTGCGGTTGGTGGGTTCGATTCCCATACACTTCCGCCATTTTATCACTCAAGAATCACTTGCTGATTTCAGTGGCGATAAGGGATAATGAGCGTCATCTTATTGCCTTATGACAGGATAGTGAAATGAGTCAGCGACCGCTCATCCAGGAATCAGCACCCTTGGCGGGCTTGGTGACGCGCCGTGACTTGCTGCGAGTTGGTTCGCTTAGTATTGCGGCCACGGCAGTACCGGCTAGTCAACTCCTGAATGCTGCTCGACCCCACAAGCCTGGGAAATCAGGGTCCAGTCGTGCGGATTCCGTGATCTTGCTCTGGATGGCGGGTGGGGTCACACATATTGATTCCTTTGACCCCAAGCCGGCCGCACCGGTTGAGGTACGTGGAGTACTACATGACATCCCTACGACATTACCAGGAGTTCGTTTTAGTGAAACGATTCCTGAATTGGCTCGTATGACGGACAAGTTTGCCCTGGTTCGCAGTTACTCGCACGACAACAATGATCACTTGCAGAGCCAGGCGTATACGTTGTCTGGGCGGAAGGTCGGTCGCAACGAGTTGTTTAGTGAGCCGAACATTGGTTCCATGGTTTCGCACCTGCAGGGGCCGCGACAGGGATTGCCCGGCTATATCGCAGTGCCAGGTATTACGCGACCGGGTCCGCCACCGCACAACCTGTTTGTGGGCGGTTGGCTGGGCAGGCAACATGTGCCGTATTGCCTGGGAGGATTACCGTCGGAGCCGGATTTCACCGTGGCTGAAAAGTTAGATGATCCACCGGCGGACATTGGAGAAGACCTGACGCCTCGGTCGTTGTCGTTGACGCAGGAAGTTCCACTGGCACGCTTGAATCGTCGGGCCGGGTTGCGCAAGCAGTTTGACCAGGCTCTGCGACGCCTAGAAGGCCAGAACGAGTTGGATTCACTGGAGAGCAGGTACCAGGACGCACTCCAGTTGCTTAATACGCCCCGGATTCGTTCGGCATTCGAGGTCAGTCGAGAAACGGCCAAGGTGCGCGATACTTATGGCCGCACGAAAATTGGTGGACGTTGCCTGATGGCGCGTCGCCTGGTGGAAGCCGGTGCACGGTTCGTGATGGTTGACTATGGTTATGACTCGGACTACGGAAACATCTGGGATAACCATAATGCTCCTTCCCAGAACCATCCACCGATCCAGCAGATGTGCAAGCGTGGCTACCACCTGGCTGGCATGGATCGTGCCTTTGCTGCCCTGATTTCTGATCTTGAAACACGTGGTTTACTGGACCGTACGTTGGTTGTCTTCCTGACGGAATTCGGTCGGACCCCCAAGATCAATCCCAATGGAGGGCGTGATCACTGGGGAGCTGCCGGTTCCATCTTTTTTGCCGGTGGCGGTGTGCGTGGTGGTCAAGTGATCGGGGCCACAGATAACCATGCGGCGGCTCCCTTAACGCGTCCTGTGACACCGGCCGACGTGGCTGCCACGATGTACGCCGGATTAGGCATTAATCCGCGGGGCGTGGTAGAAGATATTCTTCAGCGTCCTCGGTTGATTCTGGAGCAAGGGCGGCCGATTGCCGAGTTATTTTAACATTGCCAGTAGGTGAGCAGCCCGGCAGGGTTGTCCCAGGAAGGATGTTGAGTCGAGTGTCGAGTCATCAGGAGAGTTTTTCAACGGAATCGTTTGTTGTTCATGGACGTACTTATTGCCCACCAGCTCAACCCCTGGCGGTAATCTGTATTGATGGTTGTGCGGATGAGTATTTGAGCGAGTCTCTGCTGGCTGGTTGCATGCCGCAACTGGAAGCGATTATTCGCGAGGGCTACCGTGGCCTGGTTCGCGGGGCCCTGCCCTCCTTTACGAACGTAAATAATTCCTCGATCGTCACTGGAGTGACGCCGGCGGTCACCGGTATCTCGGGGAACTTTTTCCTGGATCCGGATTCAGGAGAGGAAGTCATGATGAATTCCTCGCGTTTCTTGCGTTGCGAAACCCTGCTGGCGGCTGCCTCGCAACATGGGCGTAAGGTGGCCATGGTGACAGCCAAGGAAAAACTACGGGATATTTTATCCAGTGGACTGGCGGGCATGGCTTTTTCCGCGGAGAAGGCTGACCAGGCGGCCTTGGAAACTCATGGTATCGGAAACGTGCCGGCACTCGTGGGACAACCCGTACCGGAAATCTATAGCGCTGACGCAAGCTTGTTCGTGTTGCAGGCCGGTGTGGCACTGGTCGAACAGTCATTGTCCGATTTTCTCTACTTGTCGCTGACCGACTACATGCAGCACAAGTATGCGCCGCATGAACAACCCTCACTGGATTTTTATGCCGGTATGGATCGGGAAATTGGTCGACTTCGAGACCTGGGTTGTGTGCTGGGGATTACCGCAGACCATGGCATGAATGCTAAGAATGCTGAGGATGGTAGTCCACAGGTGATTTACCTGGAGACGATTCTCAAGGACGAGTTTGGCGATGGGATAAAGGTGATTTGTCCGATTACCGATCCCTACGTGGTTCATCATGGTGCCCTGGGGTCGCTGGTCATGATTCACCTGGATGATGCAAGCCGCCTGCCGGAGATCTCACAATGGCTCTGGAAATTGCCTGGTGTAAGCGAAGTCTACGATCGACAGCGAGCAGCCAGGAAACTGGAGTTGCCGGAAGATCGGATTGGAGACCTGACGGTACTGGCGGGGCGAAACTGGGTGCTGGGACGGACTCCCGAATACCATGACTTGAGTAACCTGCAGACAGGCTTGCGATCACACGGCGGACGGTACGAGGAAATGGTCCCAATGATCCTGTCACGCCCCCTCAGCACACGCTATCGACAACTGGCAGAAGGGGATCCGCGAAACTTTGACATCTTCGACTTTACCTGCAATGGGAGTGACGAATGAATGTTTCCCAGTTACCCGACTTGGCGGGAGACGTACCCAGTTACGTAGCTGGAGTTCCCTGGGAATCCACGGACGCCGTGGAAGTCCATGATCCGTATTCCGGCCAGCGAGTCGGCAGCATGGCGAATGTTACGGCGGAACAGCTGGAACAGGCGATCGTGGCAGCTGCCCCAGGTGGCGAGGGCTGGACGCGCCATGACCGTTACCAGGTGCTTGACAGGGCTCGGCAGTTGTTGGCTGCCCGGGCGGAAGAATTTGCTCAGCTAATTCGCTGGGAAGCTGGCTTGTGTCTTCGCGAGACCCGTTACGAGGTGGGGCGTGCTCAGGATGTCCTGCAGTTTTCAGCGATGGAAGCCTTACGCGACGATGGGCAGATTTTTTCGTGTGACCTGACGCCGCATGGCAAGCAGCGGAAGATATTTACCTTGCGTGAACCCTTGCGATTGGTAGCTGCTATCACGCCCTTTAATCATCCGCTGAACCAGGTGGTCCACAAGCTGGGGCCTGCCGTGGCAGCCGGGGCACCTGTGATCCTGAAGCCGTCCGAGAAGACTCCCCTGACGGCCGTTCGTTTTGCCGAGTTGCTTTACGAGGCAGGATTGCCGGGATCGATGTTGAGTGTCCTGATGGGGCCGGTTGATGGTATCGTGAGGCCACTGATTAAGGATCCTCGCGTGGAACTGGTCTCCTTTACCGGTAGCGTTTCCGTGGGTAAGGAAATTGCAGAAACGGCCGGGTACAAAAAATTGTGCCTTGAACTGGGTGGTAATTCTCCATTGATTGTCCTCAAGGATGCGGACCTGGAGCTGGCGGTCAACCTGGCAGTCCAGGGGTGTTTTCGAAATTCTGGACAGCGATGTACCGCCGTCAAGCGATTGCTGGTACAGCAGGATATCCTGGAACCTTTTACCGAGGCATTCGTGGAGCAGACAAAGAGCTTTACCTGCGGAGACCCCTCGCTGGATGAGACGTTCATTGGAACCGTGATTGATGAAGCCGCTGCTGAATACCTGGAATCCGTGGTGCAGGAGGCCGTGTCAGCCGGGGCCAAGGTGTTGTATGGCGGAGAGCGACAAGGTGCCCAGTTGACTCCCACGGTGATCAGCAACGTGCCACGCGATGCGCGGATGGTTGTGCACGAGTCTTTCGGGCCCCTGGCACCGGTGATGGCCGTGGCGGATCTTCCGGATGCGATTCAATTAGCCAATAGTACTGCCTATGGGCTCTCGGCGGGTATCGTAACCCGCGACATGGAGGCGGCAACGCGTGCTGTCCGGGAGTTGCATACGGGAACGGTCAATGTCAACGAGGTGCCTGGTTACCGGATCGAGTGTTCCCCGTTTGGGGGTATCAAGGATTCGGGGCTCGGTGTCAAAGAGGGTGTTATTGAAGCGATGAAGTGGATGAGTTACACGAAAACATTTTCACTGCCCTGGTAGTCATGGGGATCGCCGAAACAGGCACAGGCAACAGGTTGGGTAAGGAGTGCTTTATGTCGCCGTTGGAGAACGCCAAAACAGCTTCTGCGATGGTTTTCCAGGGTGTGGGTCTGCCGTTACAGGTCCAGCAATTTGCCTTGCCGCAGCTGGCATCGCAGGAAATCCTAGTTCGCGTTCTTTGTTGCACGATCTGTGGCAGTGATATGCATACGTTTTGCGGGCATCGGGATACTCCCGTCCCGACGATCCTGGGGCACGAAATCCTTGGTGAGGTTGTTGCCCTGGGACCGGGTGATCCGGTGCAAGGGATTACCGGGCAGGTCATCGAACTGGGGCAGCGTGTCACCTGGTCCGTGGTTGGAAATTGTGGCGACTGCTATTTTTGCCAGCAGGACCTGCCACAGAAATGTCAGCACCTTTTCAAGTACGGCCACCGTGAAATCCAGGAGGACCATGAGTTAAATGGTGGCCTGGCCGATTACTGTCACTTGAAATCAGGTACACGAGTACTGGCCATACCCGATGAGATTCCCAACGTGGTTGCCACACCGGCCAACTGTGCGACAGCCACGATCGCGGCAGCACTACGCACGGCGGGTTCGATCCAGGGTGCTCATGTCCTGGTGCTTGGCGCAGGAATGTTGGGGCTGACGGCGAGTGCCATGGCATCCGCTGCAGGTGCAGCGACGGTGGTCGTGGCCGATATCCAGCAGGAGCGATTGGATCGGGCCAGTCAGTTTGGTGCAGACCATACGGTTCTGATGGATGATCAGCCAGGAGTCTTGGCCGGGGTGGTAGAAGAAGCGACCTCGGGACGAGGTATGGATGTGTCCCTGGATGTTTGTGGTGTTGCCGACGCGATCAGGTGTGGTCTGGAGTCATTGCGGATCGGTGGTACCCAGGTTTTGCTGGGCAGTGTTTTCCCGGGGCCTCCACTTTCCTTGAACCTGGAAAGCGTGGTGAGGCGCATGTTGAATATCCGTGGAGTTCACAATTATATCCCGGACGATCTGGTCACGGCAGTGGAATTCCTGCGGTGCTACCACGAGACGTACCCTTTCGCGGAACTGGTGACAGACAGCTATGAATTGCTCCAGGCGGAACAGGCATTCGAGGCAGCTGCGGAATCCAGTTCGCTACGGATTGCGATCCAGCCGTGATCGGGATAGATGTGGGCGCCCAGTCTCAGGGCCGGTCTGTGACGACTGTGTCGCGTGTAACGACGATTGAACGGTACCGCAGCATTGGGCCGTGTATGCCGATGATGTTTGCACATGGATGACTGCATGTTGGCCTGTTTAGGTCATCAGGAACCGCCTGTCTTTTAGCGGTTGCCTGCTTTCTGCGAGGTCGTCGTAACGGCCTCGGGGGGATGTTCAGGATGTAACGGTTATCACGTGCTAGTTAGTTAGAGATTACTACGGATACGTTTGCTGAGATCGTCTTGGCATGTTAATCTTAAATATCGTAAATGGTTCGGGTAACTTCGGTTTTTGAATGCCAATTCGAGACCAGGATTACCTACTTACCACGGTCGCAATGGAGAGACAAAAGTACCAATGACGTTAGACGTCGACCGTTTGCTTGCCCCCTACCGCCCCCCTACCACCAATCTTGTTGACTGCCTCCAGTACTGGATGGCGAACACACCAGATTCAATCGCGTACTATTACTTGCGAGATGGGGAAACGGAGGAGGTTCGCTACACTTATCGAGAATTGGACCGTCGTGCACGATCCATTGCTGCTGAGCTGCTGGAAAGTGGTATGCATGGTGAACGCGCCTTGCTGCTTTTTCCACCCGGTCTTGAATTTGTCGAGACCTTCTTTGCCTGCCAGTATGCCGGGGTCACGGCGGTGCCGGTTTACCCGATGCGTCGCAATCGTAATACGGCACGAATCCAGGCCATTGCTGACAACGCCCAGGCGAAACTTGCGTTATCGACGCAGGATGTGATTGAACGAACGAACGGACTGCTGGAAGATACACCATACTTGAAGTCGTTGTGCTGGATTGCAACCGACGAGATCGGAAATGACAAGGCTGGTAAATGGCAACGGCCCGAATTCTCAGATTCGGACCTGGCCGTGCTGCAATACACGTCAGGATCTACCGGGCGTCCCAAGGGCGTGATGCTTTCGCATTCCAATATTATGCATAACCTGGCCATGATCTCACATGGTTTTGAAACCACGCGTACCACGATTGGCCTTAGTTGGCTGCCGGCCTACCACGACATGGGATTGGTGGGTGGTATTCTCAACCCGATGTTTACGGGTTGCCCGGATGTGCTGCTCTCGCCAATGGCTTTCCTGCAGAAACCCGTTCGCTGGTTGCGAGCAGTAACACGTTATGGTGTTACGATTAGTGGTGGGCCGAACTTTGCTTACGATCTTTGTACACGCAAGGTGACAGACGAGGAATTACAGGGATTGGATCTGAGCAGTTGGGATCTCGCTTACAATGGAGCGGAACCGATTCGAGAGTCGACGCTGCGGGAGTTCTCGGAACGTTTTGGCCCTGTAGGATTTCGTCCCGAGGCTTTTTATCCCTGCTATGGGATGGCTGAAACAACCCTGATTATCACAGGTAGCGAACGTCGCAAACTACCCGTCATGCAGACCGTGGATGGAGATTCTCTCCATGATCACCGGGTCGTACCGGTGGCTCCTGACGATCGTAATGCACACGTACTGGTTGGATGTGGACGTATCCTCCCGGAAGAGGAAGTGGTTATTGTCGATGCTCAGACCAATAAACAATTGCCAGCTGGTCGCGTAGGTGAGATCTGGGTGTCGAGTCCCAGTGTTGGCCAGGGCTATTGGAATGACTCAGAGGTTACCGAACAGACGTTTCGAGCCAAGCTCAGCGATGGCGAAGGTGGCCCTTACCTGCGAACCGGTGATCTTGGATTTATCAAGGAAGACCAACTGTTTGTTACGGGGCGACTAAAAGATTTGATCATCATTCGCGGTGTGAATCGCTATCCGCAGGATGTTGAACTGACCGTGGAACAGTCTAATCAACGATTGCAGCCTGGTGCCGTGGGCGCATTTGCGGTGGACATGGAAGGTCGAGAACGATTAATCATCGTTGGTGAGGTAGAACGAACTCGCAGTAAGGATTGGTCAGATGTCATCGAGTCCATTCGCCAGAGCGTAACCCTGGAACACGACGTGCCACCGGAAGGTATCGTGCTGGTGCGATTTGGCTCCATTCCCAAAACATCAAGCGGAAAGATTCAGCGACATGCATGTCGCAACTGCTTCCTGGAAGATTCCCTCTCAGTGGTAGCCCAGTGGTTTGCCTGGGAAGACGAAGGGAAAGAGGACTTGGTTCCTGCCCAGAAGACCGTCCAGGATCCGAAGGCGGCCAAGCCCTCACCGGCGGTCGATCCTGGAGTTCTGTCCGTGGTGATGCAACAGGTTCAGGGAATTGCCAAGGAACGCGCCAAGTCGATTTCGGCAGACACGAATATTGCTGTAGATCTGGGGCTCGATTCTCTTGAGCGTATGCAGATCGCCAACGTGCTGGAAGAAATGTTCAATGGGCGATTCCCGGATGAAGTGTTGCAGGAAGTAGAAACCTGTGGCGAAGTGGCACTAGCCATCCAGCAATACATGGATCCCTCGCTGGCCACGGGACAGCCGACCACGGAACCACGTACACCGGCCAAGCGTGTACAGACGGTTCTCACGGAAATATCAGAACAAGATTGCAGCTTTGCCGCTTTTCCTGAATATGCAAAGCTGCTGGAGAACAAGGCCCTGCTCGATCAGACCGGGATTCCCAATCCGTTTTTCATGCCCAGTGATAACGTGACGCGGGATACGACACTGATCAATGGTCGCCAGATGGTCAGTTTCTCTAGCTACAATTACCTGGGGATGTCGGGTGAACCCTCTGTCTCCAAGGCCGCGCAGGATGCCATAGAACAGTATGGCACCAGTGTTTCCGCCAGCCGCCTGGTTTCGGGAGAAAAACCGGTCCATGGCCAACTGGAACAGGCCATTGCTGATTTTATTGGTGTTCCAGCTGCCATCCTTTATGTCGGTGGGCATGCGACGAACGAATCGACGATCGGTCATCTGTTTGGTGCTGGTGATTTGATTCTGCACGATGCCCTGTCACATAACAGTATTATCCAGGGAGCCTTGCTCTCAGGAGCACGACGCCGACCCTTTGGACACAATGACTGGGAAGAGCTGGATAGCATCCTGGAAGAAGTTCGCACGCAATATCGACGCGTGTTGGTAGTGATTGAAGGCGTTTACAGCATGGACGGGGATTACCCGAACCTGCCGCAGTTTATCGAGGTCAAGAAACGTCACAAGGCGTTCCTGATGGTCGACGAAGCCCATTCCATTGGCACCATGGGAACCCATGGTCGCGGGATCAGCGAACACTTTGGCGTCGACGCTCGCGAGGTGGATTTGTGGATGGGAACGCTAAGCAAGTCCTTTGGTAGTTGCGGAGGGTATATTGCTGGTTGCGATGAAGTGGTTGATTTCCTGAAGTATACCTCGCCCGGGTTCGTCTATAGCGTCGGTATGCCACCATCGAATGCGGCGGCAGCACTGGCAGCACTAAAGCTACTGGAAGAAGAGCCGGAGCGAGTTGCGGCGATCCAGGATCGATCCCGGTTGTTTCTTAAAACGGCCCGTGAGCAGGGTTTGAATACGGGATTAAGTCACGATACACCGGTTATTCCCGTGATCGTGGGTAATTCAATGCATGCCCTGCAGTTGTCACACCAGTTATTTGAACGTGGTATCAACGTTCAGCCTATCCTCTACCCTGCTGTCGAAGAAGCAGCGGCGCGGCTGCGGTTCTTTATTACCGCCACCCATACCGAGGAGCAGATTGTCTCTACGGTGTTAGCCGTGGCGGAAGAACTTTCCCGCATCGATCCCGCGTACCTGCGTAACGGGCGACGTCCGAAAACGGCGGCGGAAAAACGGCTGGAACAGAATGTTCCGACCCGGCCGAGGCCCAAGTAGTCTTCCCATCGGCCGACGACTGCCGCGACTACCTGGCCTCATTGGCTCGGATCTAGCTGGCTATCGATTGACGGTTAAGCCAAACGTTACGCCAAACATCTGCACGTCCTCGCTGTTGCGTTCGGGATCGCGGCCTCGGCCGATACCCGTGGCGAGATTCAGGAACTCCATCCCCACTCGCAGGGAGACGTCTCGCGTCACTTCGTAAGCTGCCTCGGCACGAATCTCACCGCCGAAGACGAACTCGGTTCCGTGGCTGTAGCTGCGGATAATCTTCTGCTGCTCGCTGTCAGGTTCGTTGCCAGTACCGACATCAACTTCCGTTACGACCTGGAGTTGAGTCAGTTGCATGTTTTGCAGGTTGGTAAAGGCAAAGGCCCGTGCCTCACCAGACAGTAACCAGCGGCTGCGGTGCTGGGAGTAACGGAATCCAATCTGACCACCGACCAGGTTGTTTTCAAACGATGCCTTGTTCGAGATGAGTTCCTCGAAGGCAGCGTCCGCGGGCTGGATGGCCGGAGGTGGTCCAATCGGAATGACCGGTACCGGGTTCCCTTCATCGTCGTAACGCGTGTAATCATCGCCTTGATTGAAATCGGTAAACTGCATGTAGCGGAAACCGAAGAATGGTTCCACGACAGCCCCGTTGTGCAAGGGACGTAGCAGGAAGGTCTTGTTGAGTTCGAAACTTGATAAATCCGCTATGTTGAGCGAATCAGTGATAAAGTAATCACGAGCACCCGTTTCACGACTGTTGTTGTCCTGGGGTGGGTCGATAGCCTCATCCTGTGGTGACGCATCCTCCATGAAACGGTTGTTTCGTTCCTGGCGAATGCGATCCTTGGCGTTCGGACCGGTGATTGTCTGTACGCTGATTAACCAGCCGTGCCGTTCTTCTGTCATATACCCCAGGTCAATCCGATTACCCCAGGCCGTGTCGCCCTGGGTATAACTTTCCTCGGAATTGGGACGTGTGACGTAGAGGTACATTCGGTCATAGGCGGCAAACCAGCCGGTACTGGTGTCCGGTCCACCACCGTAGTCATCAATGTCAGCAGGTGCAAAAAATTGCGAGTCGGTCGCAAAATAGCCCAGGTCAATAAACGGTAGATACCGTTGTGCCTGCACCGTGGTGCTTGATGTGATCAATATAAGACAGCTGATCAGCCAAAGCCTGATTCTGAGGAATGCCATGATTTTCGTCTATCTCTCGAATCTCGGGTTAGAAAACGAACAAAAGGTTCATCCAACGCGGTGGCGCAAGATGCCTTCTGGTTGTGACGTTAGTATCGGATGTGCGCTTCGTGGAAGTTGAGTAAGAAAGGTAAACCATGCCGAAAATTCCGCTGGTAGCACCCGTTTTTCGCAGTTTCGAGCAATTCTACCTGTGGATTAGCCATAATCTCTCCTGTTTTGCAGTGGCCCTAACGGGGGGCTTGCTGAGTCCTTGGAGCCAATAGGTACTGGTTCTTGACCGGTAAGGGACCCAGGGATCCGCAAGGCTGCTGGTTTCAGGACTTGGATCGGGCTTTCATCGGTCGTGTTGGTAGATTTCTGCACGTAAATTTCTCTGGGGAGCAGAGAAGTCGTAAGGATGGCTGAAAATCACCTTGGCACGGTCTGGGTTCCGTTGCTCAAATAACGCTGGTGGTCATAATGATAGGGATCTATTTTTTGTTCGATGTGGAGAGGCCATGATGCGAAACAAACAGTTAGTAGGATTGCTGTCAGTTTGGCTAACGATGTTAGCAGTCGGTTTGGAGGTGGTAGCGGATGAACCCTCGGGGAAGAGTGCCTTGGTTGCTTCTTCCAAGGAGCGGGCAAATCAATCCAAGCCGCTTTACATGCGTTTGCTGCGGGATGGGAAAAAGACCCCACTGGCCCTGCAGACTTCGATCGTTCGTTGTGTTTACCAGGATCCGGCCAAGCAGGATGTCTACGTGGATCTGGTGGGCGCCGTTCATATTGGGGAGAAGGCATATTACCAGAAGTTGAATAAGCGATTTCAGAAGTATGAAGCCGTGCTTTATGAACTGGTGGCTCCGGAAGGAACGCGGATACCCAAGGGTGGACCTGAGGGTGGTGGGGGAAGTCCGGTCAGCGCGATGCAGGTGGGTATGAAGACCATGTTGCATCTTGAATTTCAGCTAGAGCAAATTGATTACACGACGAGAAATCTCGTGCATGCCGACATGACGCCAGAAGAGTTCTCACGCAGCATGAAGGAGCGTGGTGAGAGTGTCCTGCAGATGTTCTTTCGTATGATGGGACAGGGCATGGCCCTGCAATCACGCAATACAGGTAAGGGCAATTCTGATTTAAAAATGTTGATGGCATTATTTTCCAAGGATCGTGATAGGCGACTGAAGATCCTGTTAGCCGAAGAATTTGAGTCAACCGGTGGTTCGATGTATGCCCTGGAGGGTAAGGAAGGCTCCACGATTATTACGGAACGTAACAAGAAAGCACTGAGTGTACTGCGATCCCAGTTGGACATGGGCAAAAAACGGATCGCTATTTTCTATGGAGCAGGGCATTTGTCTGATCTGGAAAAACGACTGAAGGCGGACTTCGGCCTGGTTCGCAGCAAGGAAGAATGGCTTGATGCCTGGGATTTGCGTGGTACCCGGTAGGTATCGGCGTAGAGCGTTTCCAGGAGCAGTAACGGAGTGAGATATCTTGGTGAATCAGCAGGAATCGCACCAGCGACCACGACTCTCGATCAGCGAGTTGACGACTTATCGCTGGACGTTCGACGAGGACGTTTACCATTATGGAAAAGTGGGAATATCTGCCCTGGGCGTCTGGCGACAAAAACTGGCTGACTTCGGTGAAGACAAGGGGCGAGAATTGCTTGCCGATTCGGAAATGGATGTGTCCAGCGTATTCTGGGCCGGAGGCTTTACCGGTAGTGACGGCCGTAATCAACGCGAGAGCCTGGCGGATGCCGGCGAGGCGATTGAACTGGCTGCCTTCCTGGAGGCATCATGTTTGCTGCTTTACACGGGACCTCGCGGTGGCCATACCTTCAATCATGCCGATCGGTTATTTCGCGCGGCCCTGGATGAGTTGATGCCGATTGCCGAGCATCACGGGGTCACATTGGCTATCGAACCGATGCATCCCAGGTGCGCTGCCGACTGGACGTTCCTGACCGACCTAGAGCAGACGCTGCAGTGGTTGCAGGATTACGACCAGGACTGCCTGCGACTGGCGCTGGATATTTATCAGTGGGGCTTTGATCCGTTGCTCGAGGAAATGCTGGAATCCCTGGCCCCCTATCTGGGCCTGGTACAACTTGGAGACGGCCGGCTGCCACCGGATCGGGAGCAGAGTCGTTGTCCATTGGGGGCAGGTGAAATCCCACTGGCTGATTACGTGGCCAGGTTAACGGCTCTCGGGTATACAGGTTACTACGAGTTGGAGTTGATGGGTGAAGAAATTGAATCCCTGGACTACGAACAGATGCTGCATGAATGCAAGCAGGTCTATGATCTGCTGACCGTACCCACGGTATCCTGAAACGTCGCACCCCGTCGTTGGGGATCAGGACTTGCCGGGAATGAGTTCCAGGCAGAGGACTCGGTCGCTGCCGCGAACGTACATTAATCCGTGCGAGAGAATGGGAGCCGCCCAGCAAGGATACTTCAGCAGTTGTGGTGGCGTGATACCAGCCGGCGTATTTTCCCCTGGTTCGGCAAGGTAGACGTGGCGAGCGGTGGGTTCAAATTTATTCGGGTTTGCCTTGAACATCAGCAGGTCGCCGAATTCGCCCAGCCAGATGAAATGCTCGTCGACGTACATCAATGAAACACGTGTGGTTCGAGGAATAGACCACATGACTTTGCCTGTTTTCCATTGGATGCACCGCACGTCCGCATTCTCGGTATGGCGGCCACTGCAACCATAGAGATAGCCATCATGATAGATGGGGGTGTTCCAGTGCGCGAGCATGGCCTTTTCTCGCTTCTGAGGATCGTCCTGCCAGACCACGTCGGCCTTGCCAGGCTGGACCTTGAGTAGGCTGCTACCGGGACCGTACGTTTCAGAGATAAAAACTTCGTTTCCAACAACAACGGGAGTACTTGCATTTACGCTTTCAAGATTTCTGGCTCGCCACGGGTAGTGGAAATCGATTTTTCCCAGGACCGGATCGAATCCAACCAGGCCAGTCCTGGCGAAGGCGAAACACCAGCGACGATTGTCTATGCTGGTCAGTACGGGGCTCGCATAACTGGCAAGCTCGTCGCTGATTTTGTAGCGGACCTCGCCCGTATACTTGTTGAAAGCGACGATGCCAGTGCCATTGCCGATGACCTGTGAGAGATCGCCAGGTGCCAATGTCTGGGACTCTGCGGGGCTGCCACCCACCATGGCAATCAGGAGATCGCCTTCGATGACTGGTGTACTGCCAGCGCCAAAGAAATTCTGTACGACACCAAACTCTTTGACCGTGTCGAATTTCCAAATCAGCTTACCCGTGTCGGCATTCAGGCAATGCAAGAGGCCTTCTACGCCAAACAGGTAGACGCGATTGCCGTCGACGAGCGGTGAGGCGCGAGGGCCACCATCGTATCCGTAGAGATCCTCGTAGTCGGAAGGATACTTGAATTGCCAGAGAGGTTTACCGGTCTCGGCATGTAGGCAGTCAAGATGAATCGTTTCGTCGGTACGGTCAAACTGGTAGTAACGACCGTTGGCCACGGAGCCGATTCCATAGCTGGTTCCCAGTTCTTTTTGCCAGACAATTCTGAGGCCTTTCTCGGGCCATTGTTTCAGGATGCCGGTTTCGGTTGACTTGCTGTTTGCGCCTGGACCCAGGAAGGTTGCCCAGTCGGTGCCCTGCTGGCGTGTGGCAAGATTAGCTGGAGCCGTATCCGTTGGGTGTGGCGTCTGGGCTTTCGCTGGAGGATCCGGATCCGCTGCTGCGGCGTTGTTTTCATCCGGCTTCACTCCTGATCCAGCTTGGCTTTCCTCGTTGGTCTTCTTTTCAGCTTCCTGGGGAGTTGTGTTTTGCGAGGCTGCAGCGTCCGGGTTCGCCGGCTTTTCAGCCGACGGAATGGTTGCTGGTTTTTCGGCCGCCGGCTGACATCCAACGACCAGGTAAGCCAACATGAGTGTCAGGAGGTAGCAGCCTTTCATGGGGGAATCCTTTGTAGTTCCAGGTGTTTGCTTAGGAGCGGGTGCTTCGTGGAGCTGAGGGAATCATGATTTTCCTGAGAAACTGCCGAGACATTTTCCAAGACTGTTAATATAATCATTTTCCGTTGTGACTTGCTACGGGATCTTGGAATTCATCTGTTTCTGGCTTTACGATCGGTAGCAGGGACCGGGAGGAGAAGGCGAGATGCTGGTCGTGGACGCTAATATCGAGGTACCCCTCTCTGAGTTCTCGTTTTCTTTTTCGCGTAGCGCGGGTCCGGGTGGTCAGCACGTAAATAAGGTTAACACTAAGGTTACCCTGCACTGGGGAGTATTGGATTCCCCGAGTATTCCCGCCGGAGTGAAAGATCGTTTTCTAGCTCGCTTCCATCGCCGCATCAACAAGCAGGATCAGCTGGTTTTGACGAGTCAGCGGTTTCGGGATCGGGGAAGAAACGTGGCGGATTGCCTGCATAAGTTGCGGGAGATGATTCTGGAAGTAAGGGATCGACCGCGACCACGCAAGGCAACCAAGCCAACCCGATCCTCGCGAGAACGGCGTTTAAAGTCCAAACGACTGAATTCCCAGAAGAAACAGCGACGGCGTCTACCTCGAGACAAAGAATAAGTTTTTTTGAATTGGTGCCACTTCGACCGGCAAATAAAGGTTGTGCTTCCCATGGTGGCCAGCATTTTCTTTACCGGTCCTTCTCGCTTTCCAAGGTCCTGTTATAATTCAGATCATCGCGTGATTGATTTGTCATTCCAGTTGCCTTTTGACGCGAGTACGACCTATCTAAAATGCCTGATGTACCGCATATCGACGAGATCCTGAAAGAGTGGCCTTACGAGGCAGATTCACTCAATGTCCGCATGGCCAAGGGCGCGGACGGTCGTGAGATTATCCAGATGCGAATCGATATGGGCCTGTTGCAATTGGAGATCACCGGCCGACCAGATGGTACGCAGCCTCACGGTACAGAAACGTATCAGGATCACCTCCTGGAAGAGTCGTTGCAGAACCATGCTGATTGGATGTTGTCGGAATCTCAGTGCGGTGAAGTAGATCGTGAATTCGTGCAGTACTATCACCGCAGGATGTGCTGGTTGAAGCTGAGGCAATACCATAACGCCGTGCGTGATGCTGATCATACACTGGGCCTGATGGATTTTTGCAGTAGGTATTCACCTGACGAAGGATGGACCCGATCGCACGAACAGTATCGGCCTTTCGTCATGTTTCATCGAGTTCATGCCACCGCGCTGGCTGCCCTGGAGGACGATGGAGCCGAGATCGCAGTCCAGGAAATTAACACCGGGTTGCGGCAACTGAAACAGGAAATATTTGATGAGGTGGACCAGGAAGAGTTTGAAGAAGACGAATTGGTCCAACGCTTGATCGAATTGCGAGAAACGCTCCGGCAGCAATACGAGGTGGGGCGTACGCTCGAGGAGCGTCTGGATGATGCGATCGCTTCTGAACAGTATGAACTGGCAGCTGAGTTGCGAGACAAACTGGCACAACGTGAAGCCAACGTTCTCTAGAACAAGTACTAGTTGCTCAGTCAGTCTCTTTGCACATCTTCTTTAACGTGTTCTCTCTGACACGTTCATCATGACTGTTGATTCGAGGGATTGATTAGTGAGATCCGTTCTACGCTAGCGTTGTACGGTTTTGTAAAAACGACGTGGCATGATGTCAGGGTGCTGGTTGCAAGGACAAATCTCTAAAGTCAGGTCAGCAAGTTGTTTGTGACACAAAATGTAAATCCCTGGTGCTTTGGCACAAGGGCTGCATGGTAGCTAGTTGTCAGGTTCTGGGTGGGATCGCAATGGTTGATAAGAACTAGCAAAGGAGTGGCCATGTTAGTACTGACACGTAAGCTGCAGGAAACGATAAAGATTGGTGACAATGTGACGATTCATATTTTGCGTGTGAAGGGAAATACGGTTCGTTTGGGGATCGATGCACCACGCCAGGTGCGTATCGTGCGTGGGGAACTAACCGAGAAGCTGTTGCCGGCTGATGATACCTCGGCTGCCGGTCGGGATTCCGCGAATCTTCCCACTCCACCCGCAGTAAATCCTGTCGTTAAGAGAGGTTTTCAGGGGGCGGGACCAGGGCTTTCAGGCTTCTTTCCCAGGGTCTTGAACCCTGTCTCCTTTCCCACACCGGGTGTGGATGCGACGGGTGGTCCTGTGGGGCCTTGAAGGGTCCTGCGGTGGGGGTAGGCGAGATAATCAGGCATCCCCTTCCCTGCTGTCCCGGATCCTGCTGTCCCGG
>Ga0163108_10000109_pt1 | contig 57683 bp, 40 predicted proteins | sample Fk1155metaG_FD_109644 | JGI IMG/M metagenome (GOLD analysis project Ga0163108, IMG submission 109644) | Marine microbial communities from the Central Pacific Ocean - Fk160115 155m metaG | ecosystem: Environmental > Aquatic > Marine > Oceanic > Photic zone | place: The Central Pacific Ocean...
ATGTCTGCCTGGGAGTGCCCGGGAGCTTTCGCCATTCTTTCATATTTGGAACATGCATTTGGAATCTACCACACGATGGGTGGACTGAGTGAAATATCTGAAGCTATGGCCAGAGTATGCCATGAACATGGTGTTGAAATCCACCTGAACACCCCAGTGAAACAACTGGTCATCGCAAACAAAAAAGTCTGCGGCGTAGAATTAAACGACGGAGAACAAATTCTTGCGGATGAAACAGTGCTTAATGCCGACTTTGGTTATGCCATGAAGAATCTAGTTCCTCCCGGCATCCTTAAGAAGTACAGTCCAGAGAAGGTTGACAGTAAAAAGTACTCCTGTTCCACCTTCATGCTGCACTTGGGCCTTGATAAGATTTACGACCTTCCACACCACACAATTTTTTTCGCTGAAGACTACCAAGGAAACATTCAGGATATCTTTAAAAACAAAGTTCTTTCTGAAGATCTTTCGTTCTATGTTCGCAATGCCAGCGTGACGGATACGACCCTTGCCCCCGAAGGCCATTCATCTGTTTACGTTCTTGTTCCTGCACCAAACCAGCAGTCTGAAATTGACTGGACCAACGAGAAGAAAACATACAGGAATCGCGTCATTAAATCACTTATTGATCGCGCGGGAATGACCGACCTTGAGGATCACATTCGGGAGGAAATCATTTTCACACCTGAAACATGGGTGGATATGAACATTCAATATGGTGCGACCTTCAACCTCGCACACTCAATCATGCAAATGCTTTATTTCAGACCGCGAAATAAATTTGAAGAATTGGACAACTGCTATCTTGTTGGAGGGGGCACTCACCCGGGAAGCGGCCTGCCTACGATCTATGAATCCGGACGTATAGCTGCCAACCTTATTTCAAAGCAGCACGGTATCCCCTTCCAGTCCAAGAACCAGCAAATATAGAGAAGCACTTATCCCAATACTGAGATCAGAATTTGCGCTTGGTTTTCTTTTGGCCGTAGGAGACGGCGCTCGATTTAGAGATGCTATCAGTCGGTTCGCCAGAGAGGTTTTTTAGTTCACTGACCTGGTCGCGTAGCAGTGCAGCCTTTTCAAACTCCAGTTTTTCGGCCGCCTCTATCATCTCCTTCTCAAGTTCTCGAATGGTTTCGACAACGTCGAGATCCGACGTCGACTCATTCAGTGTCGCTACGTTGGCCGACTGACCTCCGAAGCGATCGCCCAAGCGTTGCTCAATAGGTCGACTTACGCTGCGCGGTGTAATGCCGTTTTTTTCGTTGTGTGCCAGTTGCCTCTTCCTGCGATACTGGGAGATTCGCAAAAACTCGCGAATGCTCCGTGTCTTCTCGTCCGCGTAAAGGATCACCCTCCCGTTCAAATGGCGTGAAGCTCGTCCAGCAGTTTGCACGAGGCTCGTTGTCGAGCGCAGAAAACCCTCCTTGTCTGCGTCGAGTATGGCGACCAGCGAAACCTCCGGAATATCCAAGCCCTCGCGCAGCAGATTGATGCCGACAAGTACGTCAAACTCGCCTTGGCGCAACGCCCGCAGAATTTCTACCCGCTCAATTGCACCGATGTCGCTGTGCAGATAACGAACGTTCACACCGATGTCGGCGAGGTAGTCGGTTAACTCCTCGGCAGTGCGTTTGGTCAGCGTGGTCACGAGCACCCGTTCGCTCTCGTTCACGCATTTCCTCGTCTCTTCGATCAGATCATCGATTTGACCCTTAAGCGGCTTGAGTGCGATCTGCGGATCGATAAGCCCTGTGGGCCGCACGATCTGCTCAACAATCTGACCCCTGGCCCAATCAATCTCGCGCTTGGCCGGCGTGGCACTGATGTAGAGTGTCTGGTTTTGTAGCGCCTGGAATTCTTCAAAATTCAGTGGCCGATTATCCAGTGCGCTTGGCAATCGAAAACCATGTTCGACCAATACCGACTTGCGGGATCGGTCGCCGGCAAACATACCCCCTATCTGCGGGACGGTGGCGTGCGACTCGTCGATCACCAACAGAAAATCTTTCGGGAAGAAATCGATCAGCGTGCTTGGTCGCGAGCCGGGAGGACGGGCGTTTAGGTGGCGTGAATAATTCTCGATGCCGGAGCAAAATCCCATCTCGAGCATCATCTCGAGGTCATACTCGGTGCGCATCCTGATGCGCTGGGCCTCGAGAAGCTTACCTTTTTTTTCCAAATCAGCCACCCGTTGAGCAAGCTCGTCTCGGATGGTAACCGCGGCACGTTTAATGTTCTCCATTGGCGTGACGAACTGCTTCCCGGGAAAAACAATGACTCCGGGTAATTGCTCAAGCGCATTGCCAGTGAGCGGGTTAAATTGGGTGATGCGATCAATCTCGTCGCCGAAAAACTCGACACGAATCCCCTCCTCCGTTTCCGCTGGTCGAATCTCGACTGTATCGCCACGCACACGGAATTGACCCCGCTCGAACTGGATGTCGTTGCGCTCATACTGAATCTCAACCAAACGCGCCAGCAGACTTTGCCTTCCGAACTCGTCACCAACGCCAAGCCGGATAACCATATCCTCAAAGTCGCTTTTTTCGCCGACACCGTAAATGCACGAGACGCTGGCGACCACGATCACGTCGCGTCGAGCCAAGAGCGAACTCATGGCCGAGAGGCGCAACCGCTCGATCTCGTCATTGATACTTGAGTCTTTCTCAATGAAAGTATCAGTTTGCGGAATGTACGCTTCCGGCTGGTAGTAGTCGAAGTAACTGACAAAATACTCAACAGCATTCTTCGGAAAGAACCCCTTGAACTCGGCGTACAGTTGTGCGGCAAGAGTTTTGTTGTGTGAGATGATAAGCGTCGGCCGGTTGATGTTGCGAATGACATTAGCCACTGTGAATGTCTTGCCGGAGCCGGTTACGCCGAGCAGTGTTTGGTGCTTCTCTCCGGACTGCAAACCGGAGGTCAGTCGCTGAATGGCGATGGGCTGATCCCCGGCGGGGTCAAAGGTTGAACGAAGTCTGAATGCTTGGCTTTCCACAAATCAGCGATGGGACATACCGAAAGCCGCACCAAACCACAAGCTAATGATGCGCACCGGTGGAAGCATGGGAGTCGTGTTCACCAACATGAGCCAAGTGGTAATAAGATGAAAGACCCTTGAGTTTGAACCACTTTTTTTCCAGATGGAACTGCTTCCACTTATCCCAAAAACGGTCGTAAAATTCATCTGCTTGACTATGTGTTAATTTGCCTCCTGAATTTTTTTTAGCGTTTAATTCAAAAGCAAGGGATCCGCTGGAATACGGATCAAGCAGCTTGGCCAAACTCTCCAACCTACTCTGCACGTCGTGACGCACCAAGTCACTGACACCCTCCATCTTGCTAAATTCATCCACCTGCAATGCCAACACACCACTGTCAAGGAACGGATGCTGAAAGGGAGATAAATCGGTGTCTTTTCTAAGGACTTCAAGTTGACGGTGTAAAACTGAAAAGGAATCTATCAACTGTCCGTAAGCCACAGCAATGCCATCCCACTGGGTCAGGTGATCGTGCTCCCTTTTTTTGTTGAAGTGTTGCCACTGCTCCATCTCGGCGTTCCAAATCGTCCCCGGCTCAGCGTGGGCGTTAGAGGCATGCCCACCGTTGTGCTTCAACGCATGACCCTCACTCGCAGAAGTATTATTGAATTGATACTTTCCCTGCATTTCCCTGACCATCCTTGACATCATGTCGAGATGAACCACCGTCTGCTGGACGGAACCCATCTTAAAGTGCTCCACCTTTAGGCTTACTTTCATCAGATCACTCAACACCTCAGGCCGTACGAGCCCAAGTTTTATAGCACTGTCTCCACTTAGGCCGCTCATTTGATCCTTGATAGATTTCAAATGATTCTTAAGCAGCTCTTTAGCCATCTGCCTCTCGAATTCACTAATTCCCATCGCGGTTTCCAGATTGTCCGCATCGATCTTGGTAAGTTCCACCCGGCGCATAAATCGATTCACCTTTCCTTTAAAACCGTTGGCCACCGGACCGAATTCCAAACCGGTCACTATTCCATCTCCCGTGTGCTGATACCAATCGTCATAGGCCTTTTTCTCGGCTTTAATTAATATAGCGCGGAACTCCTTGAGTTCCGTCAAGGAAAGTTTCTCCAACCGATCCAGCTTTTCTTTGTTCCCGCTGTCTTCAATCACAATATTGTATACGTTTGTCCGCTTCCTCATCTCTGATTCATCAGTCTTCAACAACGAAACCCATTGCGCCTTGAGTGTCTTTTTTTTCTGAAAATAATTGGTCGCCCATACCACTGAGTAATTCAACCCCGCCCCAAATAACAACACGGCCGCGTAGGGCAACAAGGCCTTAACGTTGAACGGTTCCCTCTTCTCAGGCGGAGTTTTATCCCCCTCTCCATCAGCCTTGGGAATGATTGACTCAACGACAGATCCCTTGGCATGGTTGATGTGCGCGTTGCAGTAGGGGCACCGGTAAACGCCGAACACCTTTTCCTCATTCTCAAGCTTGAGGCTGTTGCCACACTTGGTGCAATCAACCGAGAGCGGCAGTAAATTATTAAGCCAAAATTCGGCCCCTTGTGTCGCCTCCTCCTGAGCTACCGTCAGATCCTGCATCTGCGGATCTTCGCTTGCTCCTTCTCCTTCTTCGACGGCGGGTTCTGAATTCTTTTCAGTAGAGGATTCCCCTTCCTCATCTTGCTTGTCTTCGGCAGCTTGAGGCTCTTCAGGTGTGTGTTCTAATGCGGTCTTGGAGTCGATTAGCTCCTCGCACTCGGGACAAAAACAGAGACCCATCTTGCGTTCGGGCTCTGGCAATTGAATCTCTGTTTCACATTTCGGACACGAGAAATGCTCCGGCATGAGAGACTGGTTCTTACCTGACTCAATTAGGTTCTCCAGAAAACTGGTGTCCACCTGCTTAGCAGCTTCACCTGACTCATTCTCAGCGACTTCTTCTCCGACTGTGTCGTCACTGGCTAACTCCTCAACAGGATCGCCCTCCTGCTCCTCTCCCGAATCGGCGTCCGAACCTTCCTCTCCTCCGAGTTTGTCGACGGACAACGAAGCATCCTCCGGCTCGCGCGTTTCAGCGGGTTCTGAACTATCCGACTCTACTACCTCAGACTCGCCTAATTCTTCGGTGAGTTCTTCCTCCTCGGTAGATTCTGGGGCTGCTATATCGGCCTTGCAGTACAAACAGTTCACCGAATCCTCATCCCGTTGCTCCGGTACCAACTGAATCGCCCGTTCGCACTCTGGACACTCGATCAGTTCCGGAAATTTTTGTTCCTGCGTTGGGGGCTTAATCTCAGCTTCCGCCTCCTTCAGTTGTTCTACAGCCAAGGCTCTAGTGTCAACTGCTGCATTCTTTTCTCCACATTGCGGACATAGAAAATCGCCGGACACACGCTCAGTTTCGTTAAGGAACAAGGCGTTTCCACAGGACAGACAGGCGAATACATCCGGCAGTTCCACATTCTCCGTTGATGTATTCAAATCTACAGGTTCCTCATTTGAAGATTCCTCGCTGTCCTCCAGCGGCTGCTCGCCAACTAATCCAAGCACCGGTTCCTCACTTGGCTCTTCTGTGAACAGTTCAACCTCATCCGGAGTCTGCTGTTCCTGAGCAGGCTCTTGGCCGGAAGGCTCACCCTCCTCATCAATTGACAACTCTTCCCCGCCTTCCTCTTCGGTTGATGAATCGTTTGTCACTATCTCTTCTGGAGTTGTCTCCACGCCGCCGTCGATTGTTTCTGGCTCATCATCCGATTGAAGGAGATCAGTCGGAGCATGCTCATGTTGGCAAAATGGACAGGTATGACTCCCTAAAGTTCGCTCATCCTCGTCGAGAAAAAGCGCCTTATCACAAGAAACACAGGCAAATATGTCCGGAAAACCCGTCACACTATAACAACGTATTTATGTAAGTGGTTCAGTGCAGAAAACTATCAACTCTATTAAAAACGAGGATAAACGGCCCTCCACTCTATGTTCGTTATCGGCAAAAAGTCGCAATCCTTTAGAAATTGTGACAAAATCAGCAGTATTGCTACCGCCAGAGGGACTGTGTGTCAACCAAGCGCCTCAATAGCCGTGCGTCAGCTGGAGGAAATTCGTGCTTAGTCAAGTTTTCCAGCGCAGCCCACTCGTATGCAGCACAGCCAATAGCCCTTGGATCACCTTTCAACAAGCGGCAGAGGAAGAATTTCAAGTGAACAGTCTTCCGAGGGTAGTCATGGATGATCTCCTCAAACAACTGGCCAAATTCGATCTCGATACTAAGTTCCTCATGGATTTCGCGTACAAGACATTCCTCGAAGCTCTCGTCTGGCTCGCGTTTACCACCCGGAAATTCCCAAAAGCCAGCCAAGTGGGAACCCTTTGGACGTTGCGTGATGAGAAGTTTTTGCCGGTGGAAAATCAGCCCAGCGGCAACGTCAATCGGCTTAGCGACCAATACTTTTATAGGTGAATCCAAGCTGCTCCATCTCCGCTGGATCAAACAAGTTCCGCCCATCGAACAGCAGCGGTGCTGTCATAGCATCACGCGCCTTGGCCAAATCCAACTCCTTGAACTCCGGCCATTCAGTTACCACCACGAGCGCATCACAACCTTCGGCAACAATATCCATGTCATTGACATATGTAACTCCACTCGACGGCAGTATCTCTTTGGCTTTCTCCATCGCCTTTGGATCGTGCACACGCAGCATCGCCCCGTCTTTCAGCAGGCGTTGACAAACCTCGATCGCCGGCGACATGCGAACGTCATCTGTATTTTGCTTGAAGGCCAAGCCCAGCACGCCAATGGTTTTGTCCTTCAAAACCCACAGGGTGTCGGTGATTTTTTTTAGGAAGCGGTCCATCTGTCCGGCATTGATCTTCTGCACTTCTTTCAACAGACCGAAGTCATAACCGAGATCGGCGCTGATCCGGATAAACGCGCTCAAGTCTTTCGGAAAACAACTGCCCCCAAATCCGAGCGAAGCATTGAGGAATCGGCGGCCAATGCGCTCGTCCATCCCGATCCCGTTGGCCACTTCACCAACATTCGCGCCGGACGCCTCGCAGATGGCCGCCACGGCGTTTATATAGGAAATTTTCATCGCAAGAAATGAGTTCGCGGCGTGTTTGATTAATTCAGCCGAATTGATGTCGGTGAAAATGATTGGCGCGTTGAACGGTTCGTAAATCTCCCGCATCGCCGCCTCGGGCTTGTTGGAAGTCAATCCGACAACAATGCGATCTGGATTCATAAGGTCTTCGACTGCAAAGCCTTCGCGTAGAAATTCCGGGTTGCTGATTACATCGAAGTCACAATCCGCCTTACAGTAGCGTTTGATTGTGTCCGCAACTTTTTCGCCGGTCTTGACCGGCACGGTGCTCTTGTCTACCACAACCTTGTAGGAGGTCATCGCATTGGCGATATCGCGAGCCACTCGTTCGATAAAGCTAAGGTCGACCGATCCGTCATCAAGCGGGGGAGTCGGCACGGCGATGAAAATTACATCTGACTTCTCTACTCCTTCCGCAGTGCTGGCAGTGAAGTTAAGGCGTCCCTCGGCCACGTTCTTTTTGACCATCTCCTCGAGGCCAGGTTCATAGATGGGGATGCCGCCCTCTTGGAGCAGTTTGACCTTGGTCTCGTCGCAATCGACGCACAGTATGTTGTGGCCGATCTCGGCAAAACACGTTCCCGTCACCAACCCGACATAGCCGGTACCGATGATTGTAATATTCACAACTCTATGAGCTACTTGTTATCCGGGGCGACCGGTGTTGATGGTACTCCAAGTGTCTCCGGTTTGGATGCCTCAACCGGTGGTGCAGGTGCGGGCTTCGGCTTTGCTACAAGCGGTTCAAGCTGGGTCTGCGCCGCCTCAAGCAACGCTGTTGCACGGCTCTTAGTGGCAGCATCGGTGCTGTTGGTCAGGCTTTGGTAATCGCTGATTGCTGCCCCCATGTCACCCATGAACTCGTTGCAGATCGCTTGGCCAAGCTTTGCCTCGTTCCCCCACTGTCCATCGGCATGCTTTACCAGATAGCTGTTGAATGCCGCCTGAGCCTTGTCGTAATTCGCCGCCTGCAACCATGTCTTCGCACTTAGAATCAATGCTCTTTCTGTGACCGGCTCACCGGCCTGCTCCGTGTACACATTCGCATAGGCCCCTGCGAGTTCAACAAAGTTTGTCAGGCCCTGATTCTGAATTGCATACAACGCCGACTCGGAGGCGGCACGAGATTCAATCTGGCTATTATTGATCCACTGGTACGCCCCAATGGCAATGATGACCACCAGCGCGCCGTTAAGCAGCTTGCCCTTGTTTTGGTCAAACCACTCAACTCCGTGGTACATGATATCTGGTTCGCTCGACTCGCTCATAAGCAGGCCGGGAAATCAATTGTATGCTGGCCCAAAAGGCAAGCCAAAACAGCAATAAACTGTCTTCTGTCAGCCGTTTCCCACCAGTTGCCGCAGCACATACGCCAAGATGCCACCGTGACGGTAGTACTCGACCTCAATATCGGTATCCACCCGGCAAAGCACCGGCACCTCCTCGACAGCTCCATCTGCGCGAGTGATCCGCAGTGTCAACTCCTGTTGCGCCTTGAGGTCATCACTCAGGCCAAGGACATCAAACTGCTCCGTGCCCTCGAGTTGCAGCGATGCCACTCCATCGCCCTCACGGAACTGCAGCGGCAACACACCCATGCCTATCAGATTTGACCGGTGAATGCGCTCGAAGCTCTCACAGATTACTGCGCGCACGCCGAGCAACCGTGTGCCCTTGGCCGCCCAGTCACGCGAACTGCCGGTGCCGTACTCCTTACCACCGATGACCACAAGCGGTATATCTTCCTCTCTATAGCGGGCGGCGGCATCATAAATATCAACTCGCTCGCCACTTGGCTGATGCTTCGTCACGCCGCCTTCAGTGCCCGGCACCATCAGGTTTTTGATCCTGACGTTGGCGAAAGTGCCGCGTGTCATGACGCGATCGTTGCCCCGGCGCGAGCCGTAGCTGTTGAAATCCGACTGCTCGACGCTCTTGTTCACGAGATAACGCCCCGCCGGCGAGTCGGGTTTGATCGCGCCAGCAGGCGAGATGTGATCTGTTGTCACCGAGTCACCGAACACGCCCAGCGGCCGCGCCCCGGTGATCTCTGAAATCGCACCGATCTCCATTCCAAAGCCGTCGAAGAACGGTGGTTCCTGGATGTATGTGCTCGCCCCATCCCACTCGTAGGCGTGCCCGACGCTTGAGGGAATTTCGTTCCACTTCGGGTTTTGATCGGTGAAGTTACTGTAAAGCTCGCAGAACACCTCCGGTTTAAGAGCCGTTTGCATGAGGTCGCGCACCTCGGCCAGACTCGGCCAAAGATCGCGCAAAAACACATCCGAACCGTCTTCCGCTTGGCCAAGAGGTTCGCTGGTCAGGTCGATGTCAACCCGCCCGACCAAAGCAAATGCGACCACAAGCGGCGGCGACATCAGGAAGTTGCCGCGCACATTTTGATGCACGCGCGCCTCAAAATTCCGGTTGCCGGAGAGTACTGAGGCGACGACCAGATTGTTGTCGAGGATCGCGTTCTCGACATCGACATCAAGCGGGCCGGAGTTCCCAATGCACGTCGTGCAGCCGTACCCGACAAGGTTGAATCCAAGTTGGTCGAGATAAGGTTGCAGCCCCGTTTTGTTGAGGTAATCGCTCACGACTCGCGAACCCGGGCCAAGCGACGCTTTTACCAACGGCGCTGTTTTGAGGCCGCGCTCGACCGCACGCTTGGCCAAGAGCCCGGCAGCCAACATCACGCTTGGGTTGGAAGTGTTGGTACAGCTCGTGATCGCGGCGATCACCACACTGCCGTGACCCATCGATTCAGTGCCGTTGGCTTGCACCGACACGGCGGCGGTGACACCGGCAAGGTCAGCCGTGTCCCGACCAAAACCGCCCTCGGCAACCGGCTTCGAAAAGAGTTCCTCAAACTTGCTGCCAAGGCTCGATACCTCTATGCGATCCTGTGGCCGACGCGGCCCGGCTACACTTGGCTGTATCGCGCCCAAGTCAAGCGTGAGGTTTACGGTATAATCAATGTCTCCCTCGTCGGGGATACCGAACAGTCCCTGTGCCATGTGGTAATTCCGGTAAGTTGCGCAGTGTTCCTCGGATCTACCTGTTGCAAAGAGATAGTTCACCGTCTCTTCGTCGATCGGGAAAAAGCCCATCGTCGCACCGTATTCGGGTGCCATGTTCGCGATGGTGGCGCGATCGGTCAGAGGCAACTGCTCCGCGCCCTTCCCATAAAACTCGACAAACTTCCCTACCACCTTTGCCTCGCGCAGCATCTCCGTAACGGTCAATGCCAGATCGGTCGCGGTGATACCCTCTCGCAGCGTTCCCTCAAGCCGCACTCCAACAACATCCGGTGTCAAAAAATAAACTGGCTGACCAAGCATCCCCGCCTCTGCCTCGATCCCGCCAACACCCCAACCGACGATGCCCAAGCCGTTGATCATCGTCGTGTGCGAGTCGGTGCCAACAAGCGTGTCCGGGTAGTAAACGCCGTCCGTGTTGCCAATCACGCCGCGCGCGAGATACTCGAGATTCACTTGGTGCACGATACCAATGCCCGGAGGCACAACCTTTAATGTATCGAACGCCTGCATGCCCCACTTGAGAAACTGATAACGCTCCCTGTTACGCGTGAACTCCAGGTCTAGGTTTTTGTCCATCGCATCCTCCGAGCCGGAAAAGTCGACCTGCACCGAATGATCAACCACCAGATCCACCGGCACCAACGGCTCGATGATTTTCGGATTCTTGCCTAAACGTGCTGCCGCCGAGCGCATCGCCGCGAGATCCACCAGCAATGGAACGCCTGTAAAGTCCTGCAGCACAATTCGAGCAACGGTAAACGGAATCTCCTCGATGCGAAGGGCCGTTGCCTGCCAACCAGCAAGTTGGCGAATGTTCTCCTCCTTCACCTTTTGTCCATCGCAATTGCGAAGCACTGACTCCAAAACCAATCGGATACAAACCGGCAAGCGCGATACATCTCCCATACCAGCTTCTGTCAATGCCGGTAGTGAATAGAATTTGCCTTGTTGGCCGTTTCCAAGATCGAATGATTTCAGCGAATTAAATGTATTGTGGCTCATGAGATAGCACAAGCGAGGAGATCGCATTGTAGGAGGAGAATGAAATGCAAACTCACTGTTGTCAACAACTCCACCCAATTCGCTGAGTGAAATCCAGCCTGAAACTTCTCGCTTGCAACTGGTTTGCCCTGCACGGATTCTTACCGGCCTTTCTTTGAATGCCAATACAACATGGGTAAAGCCAAGCGTGAACGACAGAAACAGGCAGCCCAAGCGCCTTTGATAGGCACTTGGATTCATGCGGTGCGAATGCTGTTGTTTTCAGCAGCAATCATCACCTCCTATCTAGCCCTTGCCACGTTGGCCAAGAGCGGGCAAGTACCGGGCTGCGGTCCGGATTCGGATTGCGACAGGGTACTAGGCAGTCCGTGGGCCTACTGGCTCGGTATCCCTGTGTCGCTGCTTGGCCTTGGCCTTTACGGGGCATTTTTTTTAACGACTTTTTCGCTCAAGACCGAGCAACAACAAAAGGCCCGACGTGCGCTCAATTCGATGACGCTCATTTCGTTTGCCGTTCTCGCGGCAGCAGCTTGGTTCGTCGGTGTGCAGGCAGTGGCAATCGGGGCGTTTTGTCCTTACTGCTGCACGGCACACGGCATGGCGTCGCTGGCAGCGTTGATTTCCCTCAGCCAAGCGAACGCCATCGGATCACGACTTTCCGTACAGATAAACTTTGGCGCGGGAGTCAGCGTAGCACTTGGCTTGGTGGCACTCATCGCCGCCGGCCAAATCATGCTTCCGAAAGAAAAACCGGCACCGAAAATCGTTGACCTTGGCCCAGCGCAAACCAACGCCCCTGTCGCCGTGGCCAAACCCAAGCCCAAGCCCGCTCCACTCCCCACACCCACTGTCAAGCCTGTTCCGGTTGCCACTCCTCCTGTTGCTACGACTGCTAACGCCAAGCCTTTCCTTGTACCCCGATCAGACATTTCGATTGATGCCAGCCGATTGCCACTCCTCGGGTCGGCAGATGCCCCTCACCGAATCGGATGTCTATTCGATTACACCTGCCACCACTGCCGCCAGTTGCACGGGCAAATCAGGGAAGTCATCGATCAGTTTAGCGGCCAGCTTTCGTGCCTAATGATCCCAATGCCGCTCGACGCCAACTGCAACGCGCAGATGAAGCGAACGCCGCGCGACCACGTTGATGCTTGCAAGTACGCCAGAATCTGCCTCGCGGTGCATCAGGTTGCCCCCACCAAGTACGATGCGTTTGATCGCTGGCTCTTTTCGGACCACAAGACCACGAAGCCACTCGCAACTGTCAAGCAACACGCCTCAACCTTGATCGGCGCAGCGGCCCTGCACAACGCCAGCGGCGGAGCGGCGGTCGCGCAGCAACTACAGCAGAACATCCGCGTCTATGAGGTGAACTCGAAAAACGGCAAGAAATCGTCCATGCCACAGACGATTATTGGGAAACAGGTAATGTTCGGGCCGCCACCCTCGGTTGCTGCGCTGAAGTCCGTTCTTAATCAAACACTTGGCCTGAAATAAGCGTTGCCGATTGCGCGCTTGACCAAGCGGCGTTAGCCTCGCGCGTGCGCTGGACCACCCGCGATATCACGTTTGAGTTCCCCTCCCCAATGTTGGTGATGGGGATCGTCAACACCACGCCCGACTCGTTCGCCGACGGCGGCCAGTTTCTCGAAAGAGACTTGGCGGTCGATCAGGCGTTGCGCCTGTCCGGAGAAGGCGCGGAGATCATAGACATTGGAGGGGAGTCGACCAGGCCTGGCTCGGAGCCGATATCGGCGGAGGAGGAGTTGCATCGTGTCATTCCGGTGATCGAGCGCTTGGCTAGGCGCTGTAAAGCTGCCCTCTCGATCGACACTCAAAAGCCGGCCGTAGCCAAGGCGGCATTGGACGCGGGAGTGTCGATTGTCAACGACATCGCAGCCAACCGCGATTCACCGGAGATGTGGCAGGTCGTAGCCGAAGCCAAAGCCGGCTACATCTGCATGCATATGCAAGGCACACCACAAACCATGCAGGCGGAGCCGCACTACGATGATGTGAGGCAGGAGGTCGGCAGTTTTTTCACTGAACGCTTGGCAAAGATGGCAGAACACGGTATCGGCGCCGAGCAAGTGGCACTGGATCCTGGCATCGGCTTTGGAAAGAGACTTGAACACAATATAAAGTTGCTGAGCGGGATCGGACGGTTTATGGTTAACGAACGTCCGATCATGATCGGGGTTTCCCGAAAATCGTTTATTGGCAAACTGCTCGGAGCACACACAGGCGAACGCCTGCCCGCCTCGCTGGCTTGTGCGGTATGGTCGGCGCTCAACGGAGTGCACATCGCCCGGGTGCACGATGTGGCCGAGACGGTGCAGGCTGTCCGAATGGCGGAAGCGTTGAACAACAAAATTTAACGAATGGAATTATTGGAAACCATCTGGCAGGGCGTCACGAACTACTGGCGTCTTGTGGCTGAAATTTCCATTCTGTCCGTTACCATTTACTACACGCTCAAATTCGTACGGGGCACACGCGGTTGGCCGATGGTGGTGGCGTTCCTTGGTCTACTGGGTATCACGCTGCTTTGCGTCGCCTTGAAGTTGACTGTACTCTCGACACTACTGACATCGTTCTTCGGTTTTTCAGCCGTAGCGGTGCTGGTGATCTTCCAACCGGAATTGCGCCGACTGCTCGCCGGCTTGGGCAACCTGACATTCTTCGCTTCGCTTCGCGAACAACGTGAAAACATCGAGGTTATCATTCAAGCCATAGACCGCCTAAGCGAGGCACGGATCGGCGCGTTGATCGCCATCGAGCAGTCAACGCATCTGCAGGACATTGTCGATTCGGGCATCATTGTAGACTGTGAAGCTTCGCCGGAAATGCTCGAGACAATTTTTTTTCCGAACAACGCAATCCACGATGGCGGAGTGATCATCAACGAAGACCGCATCCTGAGTGCCGCCTGCATCTTTCCTTTAACTCGCCGACAGGATATCAGCAAAACCATAGGCACTCGACATCGCGCAGCCATCGGCATGAGCGAGGAGTCAGACTCACTGGTCATCGTGGTTTCAGAGGAAAGCGGCACCATTTCCACCGCATACAAGGGACAACTCGTTCGCGGCATCTCACTGGCCAAACTTCGAGGCACGCTCACGTCCGTATTCGTGATCCCCATCCGCAATCGCAGCTTAAGAGGCTGGCTGTACTCATTGAAAGCCAAGCCAGAAAACCCGTCCCTCCAAACGGAGACACATCACCACTGATATGGGCTGGCAGGACATATTCACCCGGAATATCGGCTGGAAAACCACCTCCCTGCTGCTGGCCATCCTTACTTGGTTCACAATTGACACAATCAAGAGCAGCGACAACTCAACTCGTTTTCAGGATCAGGCGCTCACTGAGAACAAGCTCAACAACTCCGCCATTATCCCCCTCGCCCAGACGCCTGCCTCCACCAATCGTGTCAACGTCATTCAGGCTTACGACATCCGAGTGCTAAAACTACCCGAGGACCCTACGCAATACGTTCTCGAACCGGCACAGGTCACACTCACACTCGGGTCGGATGCCGATCCCGCTCCTGACCTTACTAGCCCGGTCGCCGTCAAGGTACTGCTCGATCCCATAGACATTCCTTCAGGAATCAATGAAACCAATAAACAGGTACGCGTGCTGGTACCAGAAGGCACCATGATAAAAGGGATCAACCCCAAGGAAGTAAAAGTCACTCGCCTTGTTGATCTACCCTCTCCATCGGTAGAGGAACAATCTTCCGATGAGGATCCCGCCGAAAGTGGCAAAGATAAGAACGAAGGTTAGCCTTACCGCTCGCTGTCACAAACTCGCAACAAATCACCCGGCAGGCGCCCCACAGAATGGGTTGACATTCGAGCATCGATCGACCCCGTGGCGCATCCCGATTGGCCAACGCGGCCGTCACAAAACACCGATATTGCTTTCCTTGCATGCCGGAAATGTGCCGTCCGCTCGCGATCATTCACGTAGTAAAACTCCTCGAGCATCGGGTTCTCCTTTGAGGCTGGGGACTGGAATGTATTCACCTGCGCCGCATCAGCGAGAAACACTATGCTTCCTGGCTTGAGCAAGCGATCGATCCGCACTCCCGGCCCAGCGAACCCGCCAGCTAGGTGCAAATTGTAGCCGTAGCCATACGCCGAGCCAGTGGCCTTCAATTTGAAACGCGAATCAATATAGGCCAGACTTGGGCAGGTCTCAACCCCGCTGCCACCGAGGTACGGATGTAGCGAACCCTTCGCCAAGTCAAAGCGACGGGCACCCTCGCCGCCTCGCTCTAGCCAACCAAACCAAAACCGATCGCCGGCGTTCACTGTGCCTTCGCGATAGGCAAAGGCACAGTGATCGTTATCACTCCAATACATTTGCCCAGCGAGCCCCAGTTGCCGGAGATTACCAAAGCAAACCGTATCGAGTGCCCTCCGCTTGGCAGTCGACAAAGCCGGCAACAGTAAACTCGCCATAATTGCAACAATGGCGATTACGACCAATAACTCCACCAATGTAAAACCGAAACGATGTTTTTGAAAACTCATCTACCCAGACGGTAAAAGCCGCCATCGTCGAACGGAGCTCCGTCGTTCAATTGTAAATAAAACCCGTTTTCAGCAACTCCATTTACCACCGTCTCCCATGCACGCAAATCAATCGAACGCTCGAGCACGTAGTCCGCTGCACGGAAACCGAACGAGCGAGCTCCCCACTCTCCGTCAGATAACCGGGCATTAACAATCAGCGGCTGCGAACAGGCAACCGCAACAGCCAGATTGTCGATCCGGCCAGCGGCAAGGAGGCTCGATTCGCTTCCTTTCGCCGTATAGCTACTGATCGAAAACGAATCGACGGCGAAACCGGCAACGTCGTCCGCCAACCTCACAGTCTTGATCTCGTTCCAGGCCGTTCCGCTTTGGAACATGATTGTATTCAACTCCCGCCCGACGGGGTCGTACTCCATCCGCACGGAGTATTTTTCCCCCACAACCATTTCAGCAGGGAACGTGAATCCGGCAGAGAACTGGCTTTTCGAAGAAGCAACCGCTGGGGAGACCGTCGCGCCGAAACCGGTGTCCGGGAAATAGTCCCACTCAACCAAATTCGGTGAGTTTGTGCCAGTGCCTCGTCGGAATCCCTCAGACTTGGCGGAGCCTATATTGAGCAGGCCAAGCGCAATCTCGAACGTGTACGGCTGACCGTCAAGGTGGCCGGCCTTTACTTCGTCAAGCACTATGTCGAAAGCAAACGCAAACACATCAGCCTCGGTCAGCGTGAGGCCAAGTGAACGGTGAAACAGGCTGTTAGGGCTCTCGGAATCCCACGTCACGGCCAACATGCCAGCCCTAGCATCCCACTTGAAGAGCGACTCGTCGCCGTGCACCGCCCAGCCGCTGACCAAAGGATCGCTCGAGAAACCCTCAACGTGCCAGGCGAGTTGTTTGGCCTGTGGCCAAACATCGCTCACGGCATCGATCTCGGCCTTGCCGGACAAAACCTCAAGGCGGATGAACCGCACTTGATCGAGTCCAACAGGGGTGCGTTCAGCGTCGACAGCCCAAGCAATGTCGTAACCAGTTCCGCCACCGGACCCGGCGTATAGTTGAGCGAGCTTGGCCAAACCGCCTCCAGCGAAGTCGACGTTGGCCAGGGCGGGGTTCAGCGGCAGGCCAAAATCACCGTCACCGTCGGTCGGGTGCCAGGCGTCAAAAGTCGGTGCCTGATCCGGGTTCAGCACAAACCAACCCTCACCATCGGCGCTCACCGACACGCGGGTTCCGCCGTCGGTCTGGCCAAAGAGTGTCCCGTCGGTGATGCCACCACCACTGAAATCACCGTTGGTGATCGTGAACCCCACGGCTCCGAACACTATGAAGTCCAGCCCGAATGGGTTGAGGGGCTCGTCACGAATTGGCCTGGCGAATTTCAGCGTCACTTCACCGCCTTGGCCGATGGAGAGAATCTGGTCGCGCAGATAAGGTGGAGCAAATGGCGTGACCGGTCCACCCCATTCGCCCGGCGTCTCTCGTGCCGGTGCTCCGATAACGGCCTCCTTGTTTGTGAAGCCGACGCCGGTGCTCCAATCAGTGGCAAATCCGATTCCTGACTTGTACGACACGACCTCGGCGGCAAACTGCGTGGCCCAAGCCACCCTGTCAACCGACAAGGCGGCAAAACCCATTGCGATGATAATGACACGTTTCACTTGCTAATCTCATTTTCTGAGACCAGCTATAGGTGGGCTAATAAAAAAAGACCTTCCGCGTGGGAGGGTCTTGGGATTAAAGCTGCACCATCGTGCCGGCCTCATCCTTCTCTGATGCGGAGAAGTTGGCCGCGCAGGCGACCCGACGAGCATGAACGCTTGAATTGATCTGACTTCGAACTGCTGGGCAGCTCGTCACAGTGGCGCAACCGTCCCCGATTTTCACAGGGTTCCTTCCGGCGTCATGATTGTCTCTGGGCAAATGCCCAAGTCAAAGAACAGGGGTACACTGCGCCCCTCACCACAGCGCTGTCAAGCGCCGCGTTTTACGTAGCCAGTCCGGACAGCTTCTGTTTGAATTCCGCGTCCATGTCGAAACTAAGTCGCTCCCTAACAACAGCCGCCCTACTGGCCGTGCTTCAGCCGATTCGTGCTGAAATCCAGCCACCCGGCAATCGTCCCCTGCCGCCCGGCCACCACGCATTGATCCATGCGAAAGTTGTCGTGAAGCCAGGGTTCACGATCGATGATGCCACGGTGCTCATTCGTGACGGCCGAATTGAAAGTGTCACCGAAAAGGGCAGTACGCCCGACTCTGCGCGCGAATGGGACATGAGCAATCTGACGCTCTACGCCGGCTTCATCGACCCCTACGTCACCGAAGCCAAACCAATTTCAACCACGATGACTCAGAACATCACCGGCAGTGGAGCCACCGCCGCCGGCAAGCCAGGCTTCCTCGGCGTCCCAGGCAACGAACTTGACCCCGGCACAAACGGCCCCAGTTCTGGATTGTCCACGATGAAACCAGAGCACGATGTCACCGAGGCGCTCAGCCCTAAGCCGGACACATACCAGACACTACGCGCCCAAGGGTTCACCGCTGGCGTGATCGCCCCAGCCGACGGCATCATCCGCGGCCAAAGCGCGCTCATCTCCCTTGGTAAGGGCTCGCCGAACCGCCTCGTTATCAAACCTCGACTTTTTCAGCACATTGCCTTTGACCCGAAGGCCGCCAAGCCAGATGAGTTTCCCAAGTCGCTCATGGGAGTCATCTCCGCGATTCGCCAGACCCTCTCTGACACTCAACACTACAACGACACTTGGAAGTACTACCGAACCAACCCCGGAACATTCAAGCGACCAGCCTACAACCAGTCGCTCGACACACTACAGGCGGCGCTAAAAAACAGGCAACCAGTCATCATCGAGCCCGGCAGCGTCCTCATGGTGGACAAGGCAATTCGACTTGCCGACGAATTTGGCATCGAGCCGGTCATCGTCGCGACTGGCCATGAATGGCGACGACAAGATCTTGTGAAGCCCCTTGCCACCCGTTTCATCGTACCAATAAATTTCCCCAAGGCACCAAAAATGCCGAATGACTCCGACTGGGATCGAGTCTCGCTCGACCAACTCCGCGCCTGGGACTGGGCTTCGGACAACCCGGTTTTACTGCAGAAGAACGGCTTTGAGATCGCGCTTACCACACACGGGCTTAAGGACAAAAAAACGTTTAGGGAAAATTTAGCGAAGATCATCGAACGAGGTCTGACCAAACGCGACGCGCTCGCTGCACTAACCACCACACCGGCCAGACTCACGGGCGTCACCGACCAACTTGGCACCATAGAAGCCGGCAAACTGGCCAACCTCGTCGTGGCCGAAGGCGACTACTTCAATCCCAAGGCCAAGCTCAAAGGCGTCTGGATCGAGGGCCGCTGGAACACACTAGAGCCGGAAAAACTCGCTTGGTCCGACAAGAAAAAAGAGCCCGAAGAAAAGAAGGATGAGGAAGAAGTCGGGAAAGAGGGTGACAAACCGGACACGCGGCTCGCCCGTTCACCGGTCGGCGAGCATAACGTATTCGAACCCGCCGCCGTACTCGTTCGCAATGCCACGATTTGGACGAGCAGTAAGCGCGGCATTCTCAAAAAGCATGACCTACTAATCGTCGACGGAAAAATCAAACGGATCGGCCGCAACCTGCCGTCGTCCGAAAATGCGCACGTGATCGAGGCTAAGGGTAAACACGTCACCGCGGGACTTATTGACGCCCACAATCACAGCATGATCCTTGGCTCAGTAAACGAAGGTACACTGCCCTCATCAGCGATGGTCTCCATCGGCGACGTCGTCAACTCCGAGTCACCGGAAATTCACCGCCAACTTGCCGGCGGACTGACCGTGGCCAATCTGCTGCATGGATCAGCCAATCCGATCGGAGGCCAAAACGCAGTCATCAAGCTAAGGCTTGGCCAAGGTCCGGAGGGGATGAAATTCAAGACAGCGCCTCCCGGTATCAAGTTCGCGCTGGGCGAAAACGTGAAGCAGTCCAACTGGGGCGACAACAAAAAAACGCGATTCCCCCAAACCAGAATGGGCGTCCCAGCCTTCCACGAAAACCGCTTCACCGCCGCATGGCAATACAACCGCGAGTGGCGGCGATACCGCGAAAAAGGTGGCCCTCCGCCCAGGCGCGATCTCGAACTGGAGACGCTAGGCCAGATAATCAAGGCCGAACGATGGATCCACTGCCACTCGTACAGGCAGGATGAAATCCTCGCATTCATGCGCACGATGGAAAAATTCGGCGTTCGGATCGGCACACTGCAGCATGTTCTCGAGGGCTACAAGGTGGCCGACGAAATTGCCGCGCATGGAGCCGGCGGCTCCTGCTTTGCCGACTGGTGGGCTTACAAGTATGAAGTCATCGACGCCATTCCATACGCCGGGAGTCTGATGCACGAGCGAGGCGTGGTGGTGTCGTTTAACTCCGACTCGTCCGACCTCGCTCGGCGCCTCAATCTCGAGGCTGCCAAGGCCGTAAAGTACGGCAGCACGAAGGAAACCGAGGCACTGCAATTTGTCACCATCAACCCGGCAAGACAATTACGGATCGCCCACCGCGTCGGTTCGCTCGAAGTGGGTAAGGACGGCGACTTCGCTGTTTGGTCACTACACCCGATGAGCACCGGAACGGTCTGCCTAGAAACGTGGATCGAGGGCAAACGCTACTTTGAACGGAACGAAGCGCTGCAACTCGCAGAAAGAAGGGCATCGGAGCGAGAAAAACTTCTTTCCAAAGCGAAAGGCGAAGCGAAGAAGGGAAAGAAAAAGGAGGATAACAAAGACTCGAAGGACGCACGGGCCTCCTTTTTCCAGCGAGCACTGGAGACAGCCCACGGCTTGGGCGTAGTCGATTGCATAGACTGCAAAAATGAAACCGAATAACCCAGTGGGAAACAGAGACATGACATACACAAAATCATTCATTCCGGCATTGATAATCACGATAGTCGCGATGTTTGCCGCTTGGCCAATCGGATTGGCTGAACGCGCACTGTTCACGAACGCCGTGGTACACACCGTCTCCGGGCCGATCCACTCGCCCGGATTTGTGCTTATAGACGGTGACACGATCAAGGCCGTCGGCCCAGACAAAGAACAACCCGACGTCGAAGAGGCGAAAGTGGTCAACCTCAAGGGGCAGCACCTGTTCCCCGGACTTATCGCGCCAACCACGGCACTTGGTTTAATGGAAATCCCGGCCGTACGGGCCACCGTCGACACTAACGAGGTTGGAACCTACACTCCGGAGGTAAAGTCCTGGCTAGCGATCAATCCCGACTCGGAACTCATACCGGTCGCTCGGGCCAATGGTATCACCCACTTCGTGCCAACGCCGCAGGGAGGCACCGTCACCGGGCAGTCCGGGCTGATGGCCACTGTCGGCTGGGGGTACGAGAACATGCTTCGCCACTCGCCGGTCGCTCTGCATCTGTTCTGGCCTTCGATGAACATTAACCCTACAGCGGACGACGCCAAGAAGCAGGTCAAGAATCGCGACAAGCGCCTGAAGGAGATCGACGATTTCTTCCAAGAAGCCCGCGCCTATGCGAAGTCGCAATCGGCTCCCGGGCACAAGAGTGTCCCCGCCTGGGACGCAATGCTGCCGTGGTTGCACGGCGACAAACCAGTGATCATTCACTCCAATTCGCGAGTAGAAATCGAGTCTGCCGTCAAGTGGGCAACCGAGCGCGGGTACAAGCCTATTATCGCTGGCGCACGCGACGCATGGCAAATCGCCGGATTTCTGGCCAAGCATAACGTGGCGGTGATTTTCGAACACACCTTCACGCTTCCAACACGCGACTTCGACCGATACGACGCCCAATTTCGTGCTGCCGGTGTCCTGCATAAGGCCGGCGTGAAGGTTGCGTTCAGCGAGGGGCTGGCCCGCTTTGCTGCCTCCAACGCCCGCAACCTCCCCTACTCCGCCGCGCAATCGGCCGCACACGGACTTCCAAGGGCCGAAGCGCACAAAGCCATTACACTGAACACGGCAGAAATCCTCGGCGTGGCCAAACGCCTCGGCTCAATTGAGGCAGGAAAGGAAGCAACCTTTTTCACGGCAAACGGCGACATCCTTGAGATCCGAACACAGGTGAAGCAAATGTGGATTGCAGGCAAAAAGGTGACCCTCGACAACCGGCACAATCGCCTCTACAAAAAATACCGCAATCGACCAAAACCAAAAAAAGGCGATGCAGGTCAGCATCCGGTATCCGTCAAAATGCCGAAACACCTGAAGCTACCCGCCTTCTACAAGAAGAGCACGAGCATCAAAGGTTTCCCGATTGTTTCGTCGGACAAGGTTTCCGATTTCGCGCTCAAGGAGGCCGCCTATCTCATCGACAAGATGATCGGCCACCGGCAGGATATCATCGACAACATGATCAAGCGCAACTGTCGCTTGGTCGTCATGGCGCACAACGAATTCACCACGCAGGTGCCTGAATACAGCAAAATGGCACCTGCCAAGTTTTGGGATCGGCGCGCGCGGGGCCTCGGTTCCTCCCGCTCCGACCCGGTCGTCAGTTGCGCCGAGGAAAACCTACTCTGCTACCCAGGCGATCCGTACAACACGGAGAATATCATGATCCACGAGTTTGCCCACGCCATACACCTCAACGGCATCTACGACGTGGACAAGTCGTTCGACAAACGACTAGCCGAAACCTACAAGGCAGCGATGGCCAAGGGGCTGTGGAAGAGTAAATACGCCGCCAACAACAAGGCTGAGTACTGGGCCGAAGGTGTGCAAAGCTGGTTCAACACCAACCGCCCGCCGGACCACGACCACAACCACGTTGATACCCGCGAGGAACTCAAGGAGTACGACTCTGCCTTAGCCAAACTGGTTGGGGATATTTTTGGCGACACCGATTGGCGCTACCAGCGCCCGTCCCAGCGCAAGTCGTCCGGTCATCTTACGGGCTTCGATCCGCTCGATGCACCCACCTTCAGTTGGCCCAAGGAACTCAACGACAACTATCTCAAGCATGTCAGAGGACAAAACAAAAGATAAGCCCAGCACTTAGTTGACTGCCTTCCGTTTCGCCAGTACACAACCGGGATGCGGATCTTATCTGCCCTGCTAGCTACTGCAGCCTACTCTCTCCTTGGTGTTGAAACCAAGGCTGAGAGACCCAACATCGTCGTCATCATGGCAGACGACCTCGGTTACGGTGACGTTGGCTGTTACGGTGCCAATCCAGAGCAGTTGAAGACCCCTAACATCGACCACCTCGCCGCCAACGGCCTGCGGTTCACCAGTGGCTACTGCTCCGCGTCGACCTGCACCCCGACACGCTTCTCGTTTCTGACCGGTAAATATGCGTTTCGGCAGAACAACACTGGCATTGCTCCACCGAACGGGCCGGCTATCATCCAACCCGGCGTTGATACACTCCCGTCCCTGCTCCAACATGCCGGCTACAAGACCGCCGTCATTGGGAAATGGCACCTAGGCCTGGGCGGGCCAAGCGGGCCGAACTGGAACGGCGAACTGAACCCCGGACCGCGCGAGATCGGTTTCGACTACAACTATCTTCTTCCCACCACCAACGATCGTGTGCCGCAGGTGTATGTGGTCAATCATCGCGTCAAGAATCTTGATCCAAAGGATCCTCTTTGGGTCGGCAGAAAAAAGCCAACTCCGGAACACCCAACCGGACTGACACATCGGAACACCCTGAAAATGGACTGGAGCCACGGCCATAATTCAACCATTCACAACGGCATCAGCCGCATCGGTTTTTACACCGGTGGACACGCGGCACGCTTTCGCGATGAGGATCTTGCCGATGAGTGGGTGAAGCAATCCAACAAATGGATCGAGTCCAACAAGGGTAACCCATTTTTTTTATTCTTCTCGTCGCACGACCTTCATGTTCCGCGCATCCCACACGAGCGGTTTCAAGGCTCTTCTAGCCTTGGCTTTCGCGGCGACGCCATTGTGCAACTCGACTGGTGCGTCGGCGAACTGGTCAAAACCCTCGACCGCCTGGATCTCTCAAAAAACACAATGATCGTCTTCTGTTCGGACAATGGCCCGGTCGGCGACGACGGTTACAAGGACGGAGCACTAGAGAAGATGGGCAACCACCAGCCCAACGGCCCGTTCAGCGGCGGCAAATACAGTGTGCTTGAGGGAGGCACCCGCACGCCTTTTATTACCTATTGGCCCGGCCGCATCGAACCGGGACTTTCGGACGAGATGGTCTGCACTATCGACCTCGCCTCCAGTTTTGCCACGCTTACAGAAGTTAACCTGCAGGAAGATGCCTGCCCTGACAGTTTCGATGTCATGAACGCATTGCTCGGCAAAAAAGACGCCAAGGGGCGCAGGCACCTCATCCAACAGGACAACGGCCAAGGCGGCAACTACGGTTTTCGTGCTGGCAAATGGAAACTCCAACGCCACGATTCCAAGCGTAAACGTAATGCTGCCGTTGCCAGTAAACTAGCTAACACCTCCGCTCCCAGATTTGCACTTTTCGACCTTAGTAAAGACAAACAGGAAAAAAATGACATTGCTGCCCAGCACCCTAAAGTGTTTGACCGAATGAAGCAGCGACTGCAGAAAATCATCGATGCCGGTCGGAGTCGGCCGATTAATTAATCTTTTCTTGCGCCAGCAAGCAACACAACCAGACTCGTTTCTTCGAGTGATACCGCACGAAGCTTGCCCCTACATTTAGCGACCGACCCAATAACTTGACTTAAATCAACAGGCCATAGAATGATCAGTGAAAATCAATAGGATAGCAACGGCCATCATTGCCTACTTCAGTTTTCTTTTCCTAAATGTCCAGCATGCCAACAGTGATGATAACATCACCGACATAGACAAAAAGAAACCCATAAAAGAACACCTCACTTTTGACAAACAAAACAAACATCTAACCTACTTGATCCCTACCGTAGCATCTCCAGAAAACCAGATATGGTGGCACAGAATACGAGCGATCAACAAAAAGATATCGGTTTCTCTCTCCGAAGACAGAAAACATTTGTTGATAGATCTCAACGAGGAGGCAACCAACAAGGTTGAAATCGACATCCAATCACAACTTGTACCAAAATCCGATTTGGTGTTGAAAATGAATCAGATTCAGCTCATCGGAACACACAACAGTTATCACATTGCGCCTGTACCCCAAGTTATGAAAATAATTAAATCCGTCATGCCCGGCGAGGCTGCAAATATTTCATATACCCACCGCTCACTGACTGATCAATTAAATTTCCTAGGCATTCGAAAACTTGAGCTGGATGTTTTTCATGACACTAAAGGAGGTGCCTTCACGACTCCGCTTGGAGCAATAATGGCAGCCAGAAAAAACTGGAAGTCGCTCCATCCTGAATTTGACACTGAATCCATGATGTCACCGGGAATGAAAATAATCCACTTTCCAGATTTTGATTTTAGATCCAACACGCCAACCCTAAAGAGTGCATTGAGTGAACTAAACAAATGGTCCAAAGAAAATAATCTTCACCTACCCATAATGATTCTGATTGAAACAAAAAAAACTGTCGATCTCAGAAAAGGGAATAAATCAAGCATCTTTGAATCAAATGATTTCAGACAACTTGAGAAGGAGATATCTGATGTATTAGAGCCCGATCAAATCATTACGCCAAACAAGGTTCAGGGTGGACACAAGACATTAAACCAAGCAATTCAAAAAGGAGCCTGGCCATTACTTGCTGAATGTCGTGGTAAATTCATCCTGGCTCTGGACAACCAAGGTGTAGAAAGAACAAATTACCTCAAGCTCCATCCTGGACTACAGGGGGCGCTTTTATTTGTAAGTTCCCCTCCCGGCCAACCGGAATCTGCATTTCTGAAAATCAACGACCCGATGGCAAACCATTCAGAGATTCAAAAGAGGATTATGGAGGGTTACCTAATCAGGACACGTGCCGATTCAGATCTGACAGCGGGACGTACAAACGATTACCGACAAATGAATTTGGCTTTTTCTAGCGGAGCCCAATACATCAGCACTGATTTTCCTGAAAAAATGGCCGGCTACTCGGATTACACCGTTCAATGGCCGAACGGGAAGGTCGGAAGGACTAACCCATTGTTCAAACTTGAGCAACATCAAGCAACCTTGGAACCTGAAAAAATGAGCTCACAAATTATTTCAAGGCGTTTTTCCCTCAAAGTCCGCACTGAAACGCTTAATTAATTAGCCAAACGTTAATTCTATTGAGACTGTCGCCTGTAGCCAATCAACACAATAACCCCACCAACGATAAGTATTACAATTCCCGACAAGGAAAGCCAACCTGACATCTCTCCCCCTCGCGTCAGAGGCTTATCCACTTCGAGCGCTTGACCAAGTGGCTTTGCACTTTCCGGTGGTTTTTTCGCAGCCAAGCTTCCCATGTGATAACCAGTGAGCAGTTCATCCAATGTATCACCGACTATTTTTGAACGGTTACTCGCTTGCCCTAGGCCGGCTTTGGCTAGAATTTGACTCATTTCGATTCGTATCTCGGGACTTTCCGGATTGAAACCCAACTGCTTCGCGATTTCCTGTTTTCTTTCCTGACCCCACTTGAGAGGCACCATCACGCCCTGCATCCATTTGCGGTCGAGGCCGCATTCACAGTTTAGGCCGATAGTGTTCAAGACGGCGCTGACGCTTGATTGGGTCAACTGTTTATCACGCAACACCGGCCCTATCATCCGCCCACGTCCGTACAACAAGGCCACCTGAGGAAACTCCATGACCTGGTTAACGCCGAGACTCCAGAGAAAAGCACGCTCGCCCTTGAAGTCGTCGGGCGAGATAACTTCGACCACGGGCGGTTTCTTAATTTCCTTTTCCAAGCCGGGCAACTTGGCTGTCACATCAGTGACAACTGCGTCGACCATTGAGTGGATGCGTCGGTTTTCCTTGTCACTTTGTCCTTCGACAATCAGCACAACGCCATAACAATCGAACACTTGCTTGAGTATCGCGTTGCGACGCGAAGAATCGAGTACCGATTCCAGTGCGTCCCAAGCCGTTTGCAGTACCGGCACGCCACGCTTGGCTAAGTCCACTAAGAACGTTGACTTTCGGTTGGGCGAGATAAGCACGGCTACCGGCAATTCGCCAGTAAATCCGGCGGGGAGATACGCCTTGGCCTCGCCCTGCCGCGCTTGGCCAAGCGTAAGTAGTTCAGCCTCGACGTTGGAGTCGTAAAATGTCGCGGTGGCAATCGACTGTAACGACTCGCGCTCGAGTGCCGGCATGGTGTCGTCAACAAACAGGTACAGTGTGTACGGCTCGGAGCCAAGGTCAACGAAGCCAACATCACGCACGTTAAAGCGACATGCCTCCCCCCCAAACGCCAACAGGTAGACCAGCAGGATACCGAGCCGTTTTAAAGAGACACCCACGGGACTACTTCGCCGCGCGGAGTTGTTCGCGGTTGACCTCTAGCGCGTGAATGACCGTCGGGGCGAGCTTGGCTTTTTTGTCAAGCGGCACCAACTCAATATTGAGATCGCCGGTGACTTTCACCCCTTCGAATTCGCGAGTGACCGCCTGACCAAGCGCCCCGGCGGCGGTAGCGACATCGAACGACTCCAAGACAGTTTTGCCCTGCAACTTGACATCGAACAACTGCCCCGCACTCTCCGGTAGTACGGCAAAACCAAGCCGGACCGTGTAGAGCCCGGTTTGGCCTTTATCGAGTAACGGCACCTTGAATCCGGTCGCCCCCTTAAGCGCTGAGGTGAAAAGCCAGGGTTTGTCGGTACCTCCGATGGTCTTGCCTCGCCAATCGCGCTGCACTACCTCCGGGTTGCCCAATTCGCTGAGCTTGAATTTGATGCCGTAGTTGGCGAAAGCGCCCTGACCAACAGTCGTCTTGGGGCGCGGATAGGCAAACCACACAGTCCCGTCCTTCGCACGCATATCGCCGGGCGCTCCGAAGTTGACCGCCAGGTGTTTCACCGGCTTGGTCGCGGCCTGGCTGATGAACACAGCCCACTCCGCAAGACCCTTTTGTGGCTTATGCTTCATGACGATTGTGGTTCGCAGCGAGTAACTGCAGGTGCAACCAGCACTCGCTTCCTGCATACTTAACAGACCGTTTGCGGGGATCATACTGTTCCAGCAGCCAGGTCGCACCCCGCCGAAGAGTTGCAGACCAGTGTCCCGTTCGGTGTTCACGATCGCCCCGCTATACGAACGAAAAAATAAATTGTGAGGTGTGGCAGTGACGATACCGCAACTGTGCCCAGGCCGCAAAAATTCCCAGTCCACCGACTCTCCGGTAATGGGGTGAGTGCGTTTCTGAATCTCACCTGTAGCCAAGTCACAACGGCGCGGCTCGATATAGATCGTATCGCCGACAATCGTCGGGCGGCGGCGGTAGTTGAGCGGTTTGCTCCACAACATGCTGCCGCTCTCGGCCTGCAACACAGTAATGCGCCGCCAGTTCAAGTCACCCTTGTTGAATGGTCCCTCGTCGTGGTTGCTGTAATGCCCAAAGAACAGCAGTCGACCGTCCTGATAGGCGATACCCAGTTTGGTGCCGCCGCAACCGGTGAGATCATACGGACGGTTCCACAATTCGCGCCCAGTCGCAGCATCGAGGCAAACCACCCGACGCACGTCCCTTTTCTTCTCCTCAAGTTCCTGCTCGCGCTCGGGAACGAATCTGCCCCCGTCGATCTCGGTTTGAATGAAATCGCGCGCCTTTTTGCGTTCCTCTTCGTTCACATCGTTTTTCAGGAAAAAGACACGGCCAGCAGCGACGGCCAGCGAAATGTTCGGGATACCGGAGCCGGCGTGCTCCCACAGCAATTCACCATTGCGGATGTTATACGCGAATACTTTTTCACTGAGCATAATCTTGTCCGTCACAGCATTGGGCGCATGGTCAGGAAGCCAACCCGGAAAAGGATTGATGGGACGCCAGTGTAAGCTACTGCGCTTGAAGTGCGCGTAGGCACGGGCGTCCGGCAGAGGATAGGTTGCCTTGACCGTTTTCAAGGTACTGAGTGCATCCTTCGGGGCATCGGCATCCGAAACCCACTCCCCGTTCTTCACAAGAACATTCCACAGGTAACCATACTCGTGGGCGAGCGGCGTAGCGCCGGTGCCATACAGAATGTCGCCGCTCACAGCGATGTTCCCCCAGCGAAGAGCCTTGTCTCCACCTTGTCGAGGGACAGGAAACTCACGCAATGTGCGCCCAGTTTGCGCGTCAAGATGCAGCACGCGATCGTGTGCCGCAACGAACACCGAGTCGTCGGTAGCGGTGATGTTTGATCCGTCCACATCCACCCGCACACGAACGGCTCCCGGTATTTTTCGTTCCCAAAGAAATGTGCCGTTGTAGGCGTCGTAGCCCATGACAACCTCCATACCCTGCACAAACAAACGGCCATTGATGGCGAGCGGACTCACCGAACGGGAGTGCCTCTCAACCATATGCTCGGAGCCAGGCTCACCAAACCACAGCACTCCGAGGGGGCCCTTCACTAACCGGTCTCCCGTAGATGACGTGTTGGAGGTGTTGCCGTACAGCCCACTCCAGCTTCCCGCGCCATCGAGTTTGCCCTTAGTAAACTTAAGCCAACCTTGTTCCAGAGAAACTTTGTGTCCAGCTTGGACGTTGGCCTTCAAGCCATCAAGGACGCTTGCCACATTCTCAGTCGACCAATTCGCCACCGAGCCCAGCAGCAGCACGCCGCCAGCCGGGCGCAGGACGCGCGCCAACTGGGCCACTGGCAACTTAACGTCATCGCCATGCAGTATGCGCTCGGAGATGATCAAGTTAGCAAAATAATCAGGCAGATCGCCGGCATCCCAATCGGCAACGATCACTCGCGAGCCGTACAATCCGGCCAAGAGCAAGTCGCGCCGGATCGCCTTGAGACGCACCGCGTCCTTCTCAATGATAACGATATTTAGCTTGGTTTGTGCAGCAAGCGCGTGCGCCAAATTGCCGTTAATAGCCCCGTAAATCAGGCACCAACCGGCATCGATACCACTGCGCATTTTAATTTCCCCGACACCAGCAGTGTCTACTTGGGCAAGCTCAATTAACTTGGCTGTCTCGGTAATTTTGCGAGGCTTGCTCGCTACGGCCTGTTCGCCAAGACAATGAATAGCGCCCGAGTCGGTACTTACGAACAATCGCCCATCAGCCACAGCAAGACCTAGCGCATTGCCCAAGAGGCCGTACATGGATATGAGTTGCCCATTGCCCGAATTGAGCGAAAGAACATAGCCATTGCCTCCAGCGAGCAGGGTTTCGCCGGCAAGCGCTAGCGTGCCTATCTGCCCCGCGACAGCGAGCGGACCGAGTTGCTCACGGGAGATGAACCAAGTCACGCGCCCGGCATTGATCGCCGTCTTCTCCTTGGCAATGGAGGCCAACCGCGCGGTAGCAATGTTCAACTCCGCATTAATTTCAGCCAACTCTTCCGCTTTGTTAGCCTTGGCAGCAGTCTTGTGTCGTTCCCGGATCGTTTTAATCGATTTCACCAAGTCCCCCTCCTCCTTGGACAACTTGGGAAGCTCTTTACTCGCCTTGGCATTGCCTGCACGGTTGACGGCGTAAATTCCCTTTAGTGTAGCAATGTATGCCGTCTCTTTCGTAAGCACCATGTCGATCGACGGGAAACTCGAAAACTGATCCCCCCGACTCGCCCCGGATTTGCCATCAAAAGTAACCTTGGTGTCGGTGCCTATGTTAGCATTTCCGGCAAATAACTCGCCTTCATCAATCATCGCCCAAGCCCCACCAACCTTGCCTCCTCCGCTGAGGAACTTCATAAACTTACCTGTGCGTTTGTCGAACGATGCCGGCATTCCACGGCCAGTTGGCACAAACAGCCTCGAGTCGGACGCGACGATGTAGCCCTGCGGAGCCATCCCTCCATACTCGAGACCCCACGCCTGGTCTCCGGCTGTGTCGTTCAGCCAAACCTCCTTGCCGGTGACCGCATCCACCGCCCCGATGTAAAGCCCCTCATACGGAAAAATCCCCGAGGCAAAATAGACGGTACCATCCTCAACCAGCAAACCAGTGCGAACCGGCCAAGGCGAAATAATTCGACTGTTGCCGATCACCCTCTCATCGCTTGGACTCGGGCGGTATTTCCATATCAACTCGCCATTCGCGGGTTCGAGACAGTACACCAAGCCATCGTCCGATCCGAAATAAAGCCTACCGCCACTAACTACCGGCGCAAAACGTATCGCCCCCCCGACCGCAAAGCGCCATCGCTCCTCCGCCGTCCGGGTATCGAGTGCATACAAGTGGTTGTCCACGTTGTTGCCGAAAAAAAGCGTACGCCCTGCAACCACCACGTTGTAGGCCCGATCCGAGTGCATCCGAGGTGTCTCCTCGCCCGGCATGGGCCATGCGGTGCGCGGACGGTGCCGAGACTCGAACACCCACTGCAGATTCAGCTTGCCGGAGACGGTCTCCTCGCTGACCGCCGAGCGGTTGCCATCATGCCGGTATGCAGGCCAATCGGCTGCAATGGGCTTTTGCAGCAGAGTAGCAGAACCAATTATAACGATCCAAGCAAAGGATTTCACGGGCCGGAAAGTGCAACTCTAACGCTAACAATTCAAGCGATATTCTCGCTGTTTTACATACAACATGTCTTGCACCCCTTGTCCAATCACCCAATCTTTCCCCAGAACTATTTGACCATCATGAAAAGACTGTTTCCTTTTTTGATCTGCAGCTTGGCTGTCTCGCTTGCCCAGACGGCGCAGTTGAAGACACCTGGCGACCGAATGTTTGCCGATTATTTCAGGCTCGAAACCAAACGATTGGCCGACAATTGCCTCGACGACATACAGTCACTCGGCGACTGGAAAGGCAAAGAGAAACAATACCGCAGGCAACTCCATGAGATGCTCGGCCTTGATCCACTGCCAGAGCGCACGCCGCTCAAAGCCACCGTCACCGGCGTGGTTCATCACGACGAGTTCGAGGTGCGCAACCTACACTACCAATCCAGCCCTGGTCTGTACGTCACCGGCAATCTTTATGTGCCGAAAAACCTCACCACCTTGGCACCGGCAATCCTGTACGTTTGCGGCCACGGCCGTGTGAGGATTGACGGCGTCGATTACGGCAACAAGACTCACTACCAGCACCACGGCGCTTGGTTCGCCCGAAACGGTTATGTTTGCCTCACAATTGACACAATCCAGCTTGGTGAACTTTCCGGCCTTCATCACGGCACATACCGCGAAGGCATGTGGTGGTGGAACTCGCGGGGATACACGCCAGCCGGCGTCGAGGCGTGGAACGGCATTAGGGCTCTTGACTACCTCGAATCGCTCGACTTCGTGGACAGTGATCGCCTCGGTGTCACTGGTCGCAGTGGAGGCGGCGCGTACAGTTGGTGGATCGCCTCGCTCGACAAACGTGTGAAAGTTGCTGCCCCCGTCGCCGGGATTACCGACCTGCAAAACCACATTGTCGATGGTGTCGTCGAGGGGCATTGCGACTGCATGTTTCACGTAAACGCGTACGGCTGGGACTTTGCCCAAGTCGCTGCACTCATTGCGCCACGCCCACTACTCATCCTCAACACCGACGACGACAGTATCTTCCCGCTCGATGGTGTCAATCGGCTGTTCACTCAAGTGCGGCGCATTTACACCCTGCACCGTAAAAAGGAGAACCTTGGCATCGCTATCACCCCAGGTGGCCACGGCGACTCGCAAGAACTGCGTGTACCTGCATTCAACTGGTTCAACAAACACCTGAAAGGCAAGAGTGTATTGATCGACAACCCAGCAACCAAGCTCTTTACTCCACAGCAACTCAAGGTGTTCAATAAATTACCGGCAGACGAACGGACTACGACAATTCACAATACGTTCTCACGCGTTGTCACTGGCAACAGCAAGCCCAAGGGCAGTGATATTTTGTTAAACTTGAGGCAGAAAACCTTTGGCGGTTGGCCGGAACTGGGCAGCAAACTGCAGATCGAAAAAGTGTCAGACGGCGAACGCGACGGTGTACGCTCGGTCACCTATGAGTTCGGCAGTCAACCGGGAATCCGACTTCAAATACATGTCACCCACAAGGCCGACCTAGCCAAGGACGCGACCGTGCACCTGCGAGTACTCAATGCCGGTCAACCGGAACTAGCCGAGCAACTGGCCCTCGCCGCGGCTAGTGATGGTGTATACATCTCGTTCGCTCCGCGCGGCATCGGCCCGACCCGACTGACCCAGAACAAAAAGCACCTCACCCAGACCCGACGACGATTCATGCTGCTTGGCCAAACTCTCGCAGGACAGCAGGTTTGGGATATACGCCGGTGCATCCATGCCCTACGTACGCTCGATCGCTGTTCGGGTGCGCAGCTTGAATTGTGGGGAAGCAGATATGCCGCCAGTCTCGTAACCCTTGCATCTCTGTTTGAGAAGGATATCAGCAAGCTCAACCTCAGCGACTATCCAGCAACGGACAAAGAGCAGCCCGACTACTTAAACATCTCCCGCTTTACAACCCCATCGCAGTTGCTCGCCTTGGCCAAATGCAACACAGAAGTCAACATCATTAGTCAAACGAAAAGCTTTCCTGGAAAAAAAACCTCCTGGTACGGCTTTGACCGATTCGACTTCAAACTTGGGGATACCGATTGCCGCATTGCCGCTCCGACCACTCCGGCATCGGGAAAACCCTGGATTTGGCGCGCACGTTTTTGGGGGCACGAACCGCAAACTGATCTCGCTATGCTGGCTAAAGGTTGGCATGTCGTTTACTGCGAAGTTGGCGGACTGTTCGGATGCTCAACAGCAGTCGAACGATGGAATCGCTTTTACGATTTCCTAACCACTCGGCATGGCTTCTCCAAAAAAGCCGCACTGGAGGGCATGAGCCGAGGCGGCTTGATCATATACAACTGGGCAGCGAGCAACCCTGACAAAGTCGCTGCCATTTACGGAGACGCACCAGTATGCGATTTCAAAAGCTGGCCCGCTGGCAGAGGCAGAGGGAAAGGCAATGCTGGCACATGGAAACAATGTCTTGACGCCTACAGCCTCACCGAAACTGACGCGCTGGTGTACAAAGGCAACCCCATCGACCGCCTTGCCCCCCTGGCCAAAGCCGGCATCCCGATTCTCCACGTCGTTGGTGATGCAGATAAAGTCGTGCCAATTGCAGAGAACAGCGACATCGTCGAAAAACTCTACAAGACCCTCGGCGGCAAGATAGACGTCATCCACAAACCCGGAGTTGGCCATCACCCTCATAGCCTAAAAGACCCAAAAACCATTGTGGATTTCTTCTTGAAACACGCTTCCCGCTAACCACCATGGCAAGCCACTACGATGTCATTGTTGTCGGTGTGGGATCGATGGGTTCGGCGATCTGTTATCATCTGGCCAAACGCGGCGCCAGTGTGCTCGGAATCGACAGTCAGTCGGTCCCCAATACAAACTCATCCCACCATGGGGAGACTCGAGTTATCCGACTGACCTACCAGGAGCATCCTGATTATGTGCCGCTGCTCCGCGACGCCTACCAACTCTGGGAAGAAATTGAGCATGAAACCGGCACCAAACTGCTTCACAAAACCGGCGTGTTGTATATGGGGTTCCCGGACAGCGAAGCCATCACCGGTGTTCGCTTGGCATCCGAAACGCACAAACTCCCCTGCTCTATGCTAACGCACAGCGAGTTGGCTCTTCAGTTCCCGCAGTTCAACTTGCCAGAAGGCATGATCGGCGCACTCGAACCGGAAGGCGGCTACCTGCTCTCCGAGTTGGCAATAGAAACTTACACTCAAGCCTCAGAGCAACTTGGAGCAAAACTGCTAACCAACGAACCTGTTATCGACTGGGCTAGCAACGGCAGTAGTATAACCGTTCGTACCGCCAACGGCAGGCACACGGCTGGCAAACTGATCCTCTGTGCTGGCGCCTGGACCAGCGGTTTGTTGCAACAACCGAATATATCACTCACCGTAACGAGGCAAGTGCTAGGTTGGGTGCAACCCAAGCGGCCGGAGCTGTTTCAGCCCGGCGACCACCCCGTATGGAATATTGACCCCAACGGCGACGGTGATCTCACCGGCATTTACTACGGCTTTCCTATGAGTGCCGACGGCCTCAAAGTAGCCCTCCACCTCCCCGGGAAATCAATGGATCCCGACGAAATCACCGACGAAACATTCCCACCCGATGAGGAGGAAATCTTGCTGCCACTTCGGCGCTACATACCGAACGCATTTGGCCCAGTAAGATCGGTCAAGGTATGCAAATACACCAATTCAGAGGACGGGCATTTCATCGTCGACCGCCATCCAGCTAACGACCGGGTGCACATCGCCTGCGGATTCAGCGGGCACGGATTCAAGTTCGCAAGCGTGATGGGGAGTGTGCTCAGTGAACTTGCACTTGATGGTAAAACCCAGCGCCCTATCGACTTCCTTGGCCTCTCTCGCTTGGCCAATTGATGACGCTAGAGATTTGCCAAACCCTCGACCAAACGACAGGATCAACCGCCATGAATCGTCTGCTGCTCAGCCTCCTTTTCACAGCCGTTGCCCAGATGCCCATACTGGCCAAATCTTACAATGTTCTGGTTATCCAAACCGACGAGCACCACTTCAAAACGCTGGGCTGCTACGGCGGCAAAATCGTTAGCACACCAAACATCGACTGGATTGCTAACCACGGGGCGCTCGCCACAAGCTTTTATGCCACAACACCTGTCTGCTCCCCTTCTCGAGGCACGTTGATCAGCGGGCGCTACCCGCAACACACACCGGTTACCAACAACAACATACCGCTCAGCGATCAGGTTGTCACCTTCGCAGAGGTGCTGCACAGGAAAGGCTACAAGACCGGCTACGCCGGCAAGTGGCACCTCGACGGTTTAGGTAAACCGCAGTGGGCGCCCGATCGAAAGTTTGGCTTCGATGACAACCGCTATATGTTCAACCGCGGCCACTGGAAAAAATTCGAAATCACTCGAAACGGGCCTCGCGTGGCAGCCATCCAACGAGGCAAGCCGTCTTACGGTCTCGAAAACGCGGACGGCAAAACGTTCTCCACCGACTGGCTGACCAATCGAACGATCGACTTCATCAACGCCAACAAGGGCAAGCCGTTCTGTTACATGGTAAGTTTCCCAGATCCCCACGGCCCGAACACCGTTCGCAAGCCATACGACACGATGTTCAAGAATGTGAGCGTGCCCATTCCTGTTTCAGTGAATAAGCCGCGCTCACAAACACCCCGCTGGGGAGCCGCAAGCCCACAGATCACCGCGGACACCGTTCGCCTGTTGATGCCGAAGTATTATGGGATGATCAAATGTCTGGATGACAATATCGGCCGAATCCTCGATACCCTCCGGAAAAACGGGCAGATCGAGCGCACGATAATCGTCTTTACATCCGATCACGGCGACCTCTGTGGCGAACACGGCCGCCTTAACAAAGGTGTTCCCTACGAAGGATCGGCTCGCATCCCGTTTCTGTTTTACTGCCCCGACAAAATTCCGGCCGGTACTGTCGTCAAACAGGCGCTGAGTTGCGTGGACTTCGTGCCGACGCTCTTCGCGCTCACCGGCGACAAACCGCCCAACGGCATCGAGGGACGCGATGCTTCCGCCCTCTTTCTAGGCTATAATAAACAATGGGAGGACATTGCATTTATTCGCTCGACCTCCACCGGCAAACCCTGGCTCGCTGCCGTCACCGACCGCCACAAACTCATTTACTCTGGACTGGGCGATCCCTGGTTATACGACCTGCAAAACGATCCTAATGAATTGCATAACGCCATTAACAATCCCAAGTCCAAAAAGATCGTCCGCCTACTCACAGCCAAGTTAGCCGCCTACGCCAAGCGCCACAACGACCCCTACGCCGACAATGAACAAATCAAATCCGATATGAGCCAAGCGCTTGACCAAGCGGAATAATTTATCGATATAAACCGAAATCCAATGGTGAAGAACCTTGTCCAAGACTCTCAACACCTCTACTTACCATGAACCCCTCCCTCTCATGCGCCTGCCCGGGGATCAAGCAAACTGGGAAGATCGAAATACAAGAGCAGCACAGCCACGCCTAGCTCCGCGACGGATAGACTGGATGCAAATAACGCTTCACTTTGGCAGCGTTTCCGGCCAGGATTTCACTCCTATGACAGGCAGGGCAAATTTGAATGCCTCCAGCCATTCGGGCGTGTCAGCCCTGCGGAACACCCGGTAGATGGACCTCTCTCCACCATCGCGACTGCTCCGCAGGCCAAGCCGCAAACCTCCTTCCCCCGGATGATCAACATGACGGTGCAGGATGAAGGCATCGATTCCCTCAATGTGCTTCACGCGATAGTAAGCGTAGGCATAAGCGGCCGCTTGATCGCGTTCGCCGCCTTCACTGTTGGCCGAATGGAAGCCCTGCTCTGAGAGGATAATCCGGCGTTGTTTGCCACTGTAGAGAAACTGCTTCTGACGAAGATAGGCCGGCAACAACTCGATGTTTTTCAAGGTGATTTTTTCGGTGTCGAATGATGAAGTTGCAGATGTGTCCTCCCATGTTCTTGGGTCGAAAAGATTTTCCGGATAGGGGTGAAACGCAACGTGCCAGTCGAAATTACCACCAGCCCTTACAATTGCATTGAGTGTATCGATGAAATATTTTCCCGACATGCTATGCAGTGGGTTTTCACTCACTCGTGTCGACCAGTGATGGTCGAGTGAGATGTACAACTGTATTTCAGGGTGAACACCATGCGCGGCCAGATGAGCCACTCTCAGTGCCTTGTGGTAGTCTTCGACAACTTGCTGCCTAGGCATTTCTCCCAGATTGTACCAGTACCAGTGCGACTGAATTTCGTTGCCGATGATAAAGCGCTTTGCCAAGCCGAATTTCCTTTCCGGGTTGGAATAACGATCTGCAAGAAACTCAATGGCCGCGCGGTACGTCCGCACCCCATCCGCAGTCGACAAGTTGAATGCCGCAACATGGAATGGCGACTTGGCCAAGTCGGTATCGGGATGAATTAATGGGCTCCCGTTGCGCGAACGCGGCACCCGATTGTAGATGATCAACGAACTCTCGATTCCCGCATCGGTGAACCGTTTGAGTCGCGAGTCCAGACCGGAGACATATCCGGCGTGAAACCAAACAGTCTTGCCGTCCACCTTTCGGGAGTACCGACCGGAGTCAGCACCCCAGTCCACCAATTGATCGACGGTGACGTTTATGCCGGCCTGTTTGACACCAAGCTGCAACGCATCGTCGATATCCACGATGCATTGCAATCCCTTGATGCCATTGGAATTCGGGAATGAAAAAGTGCGTTTTGCCGTCGACTCGATATTCCCAACCCAACGCGCTTCGCCAAACGGCGTGCCACTTGTCCCATCGACAAGTTGATAACAGGCAAAGGCGTTGTCCACCTTTCCATCGAACCGGTTTAGCTTGGCCAGCGCGAGACCGTTGGCACGATGCCACTGCGGGTCAACACGCCTCCCCCCGGACGCTTTCTCGTGCGGTCTTAATTGGAGAAGCCCACAATCGTGCCCGTCAGGCAACTTTGCCTCAAGGTGCAACTCTCCCCCTATCAACCGCACCCTGGCAACTCCGGACGAACCCGAATCCGCACCGAAACCGCTCCCAGCAAACACCACACCAGCCAGCAATAACGATGACACAGTCTTAAGAATGCTCATTATCAGAACTCCAAAAATACGGATGGACTGTCCGGTTTATTCACCAAGAAATGTCTCGGGTGGCAGGAACCAAGGGGGCGGGGGCGGGGGCGGGTCGGTACGCTGCCGGGTTATGCCCTTGGCCAAGTCGACTGCCGGGATGGTGTCGATCCGGCAGATGACACGGTAAAACAACTCGGCGACCTGGGGCAGATCCTCATGCCGCACCTTGTCGATAGTGTCGTACGGGTCGAACAGATAAAGCGGCCCGCTGATGTGGCAGACGGACGGAATGCCGGCGGTGAAAAACGGCGCGCTGTCGCACGGCGGCTCGGGGCCAAACAGATAGGCATCCACCCCAAGAGTGCGACTAAGGTTAACACGCTGCACCTCCTCCTCTAAAACCCGAAGGAACTCTGGCGTCTTATCTACAAACAACGCCCGGGTTTCCGCCCGGCCGGTCTTGACATACTTACCATCATCACCACCCTGCACTTCCTCAGCAATGTGCTCAATACCGATGGCCGCCACAATTTTATCAAGCAAACCGCCGCGATGCTTCTTGACAAATTCGCGGCAACCGATTCCTCCGTGGAAATGTCCGCTCGACGCCAGAAAAATCAAGCCGCGTTCGAGCGGTTCTTCCAATCGGGCGAACTTCCCCGCCAAGGCGAGCAGAGCTGACAACCCGGAGGCGTCCTCAACAGCTGAGGCGTACGGAGCGTCGTGGTGGCAGGTAATGAGGATGTATTCGTCGCTGCGCCCAGGCAGGATACCAACAACATTGTGCGAGTCCACCATTCGCCCCTCGCCGGTATTGGTGTAGTGAAGCTGCTCGCCGTTGTCGGCAGCAATGCGTACGGCATCGGCATACTCACGGCCAATCCACGCGCCCGGTAGTTTTTTTAGGAAACCGTCGTAGGGTACGTATAGCTCGCAGCCGTCGATCGGCATCTCGCCAAGCAAGCCAATAAAGCTGGCGGCACCACGTTTCCACGCCTCGTAGTAGGCGCTGAAGTTCGGGATGAGCCAGTTGGCGCAGTGCAGCGTGCCGTTTGGAATTGTGTTGCCGGGATCGTGAATGAAGTGCGAACCGGCCTTGAGATGAGTCGCATTAAAATCGCCGAACTGCATGTCGGCAACAACAATTTTGCCGGTAACGTCTGCTGTCTCATATTCGGTCGCCGAACCGTTGCCAACAAAGACGCCCGCAGTGCGTTCGCCGGCCGCACCAGTCCAGCCAGTGTACGGCACAGCGCGGCACGGCAGATCAACCGCAGATTCACCAATAACCAGGCGTGTAGTTGACGGTCGCCAGTAATTGACCGGAACCGGCTCAAGGCGGGTGTCACTCATGCCGATCTCATCAAAGCGACCAAGCAGGTACTGCTCGGTATTCAACCCCTCCTTGTAGCCGGGACGGCGGATCCCAAACGAAACTATACGCTCGATCTCGGCAATCATTTCAGACGTCGAAAAAGTCATTCCTTATTCGCCCGCTGCAAGTCGCGCAGTTCCTTGAATCCGATCCGGATGACACCCATCTCCTTGATGAGTTTCCTCATGTCGGCATCGTTGGTGAAGGTCTCGTATTCCTCAGACCGAATTTCCCACGTGGCTGTGATCCTGCGCAACTCATCAGTCGGTTTGCCGGCGTGAATAAATAATTCGGTGACACCCGGTTTGAGTTTACGAACGATGTTAAGCCAAAATTGTTTCACACCCTTCTTTTCGTTCTTCAACTCCTCGTAAACGAAGTAGTCAGGAAAGACGATGCCTTTGTTGGCGAAGCGTTTGCGCAAGTCAGGATAGCCAAACGCAGTTGCCGTGGCCTGCGAAGGCATGCGCAATGGCAAGTCGAACTCCACGGCGAGTTGAAGATAAACCTGAAGATAACGCGGTTCAGACTGCAGTGTGCCCATGTGGGAGTCGAGGTGAGACACGTCCACCCCTGCGTCGAGTGCTTTTTGGATTTGAGCCCGCCCTTCGATCAGCGCCTGATCCGGTGTTCCGTGAAGATATACCTCCAGCACGCTTGACCAAAGGTAACCCTGCGAATCGATTAAGCCAGGAACCGTGTCGCGGGAGGCGACCGGCCCCCACCGATACCTCTTCCATTCAGAGGTATGACAAAGGTGAACGCCAAAATCTTTATCCGGGTTGGACTTGGCATAGTCGGCAATCTCTAGGAACCATGGGCACGGCACCATGATCGTGGCCGAAGTCATGAGACCACGCTCGAGTGAGTCGATGGTGGCGACGTTGGCAGCATGACACATACCGGTGTCGTCCCCATTTATGATTAGCAACTTATCGGTCGCCTTGTAGCCAAGCCTCTCGGCCAAACTTGGACTCTCAGCCCATAAGGGAAAGGTCGTGAAAATGGTAAAAACCAAAAATAATAATGTGGTTTTTTTGCTCAAACTCATTTCTGAATACCGTTGATGACTAGCCTGTGGTGGTCAAGTTCAATTCCTCAAACGTCTGGCCGAATGCAAATTTCAGAGTTGCGCCACCGGGAACTAGTAGGTAGGAATCCCCCCGATGACCAAGCCCTCAGAATCGTCTCCAAGCAATCGCCGTGACTTTATCAAGATCACCAGTTCGGCAACAGCAGCCTCGGTGTTGGCCGGTGTCGCCATCCCTCGAGTACACTCTGCCGTCGATGACACGACACAAATCGCTCTAATTGGCGCCGGCGGCCGTGGCACTGGCGCATCCGACAACGCCCTGTCTGTGCCGGACAATATCGCTCGCAACAAGCTCGTCGCGATGGTGGACGTGTCCACGGCAAAAATGGACAACAGCTACAAGGCTCTCAAAAAACGTCACAAGGACAAAGTGGACGTGCCGGCTGATCGCCGTTACATCGGGTTTGACGGCTACGCCAACGCGATGGACAATCTGAACAAAGGTGATGTTGTCATCTTCACGACTCCTTGCGCCTTCCGCTGGGTCCACTACCAACGCGCCATCGAGAAGGGACTCAATGTGTTCATGGAGAAACCGGTCTGTCCTGATGGCCCCACCGCCCGCCGAATGCTTGCTCTCAACAAGGAGGCCAAGAAGAAAAACCTCAAAGTCGGCGTCGGCCTGATGTGCCGCCATAGCCGGGCACGCGGCGAATTGTTCAACCGCATCAAGGACGGTGAAATGGGTGAGATCAACCTGCTGCGCGCCTACCGACTGCACGGCCCAGTTGCCTCCTGCTACTCACTCCCGCCGAAAAAAAATGAGAGTGAACTGCTTTATCAAATCCGGCGGTTTCATAGTTTCATCTGGGCCAGCGGCGGTTCTTTTAGTGACTACTTCATCCACAACATTGACGAGTGCTGCTGGATGAAAGACGCCTGGCCTGTCAAAGCACAGGGCGCCGGCGCTCGCCACTATCGCGGGGACTACGTTGATCAAAACCTTGGCTGTTACACCGTTGAGTACACCTTCGCCGACGGAGCCAAGCTTTACCTGCACGGCCGCACGATGCCGGGCTGCTATGGCGACTTTGCCAGCTACGCACACGGATCAAAGGGCCTCGGCATCATATCCATGCGCGGTCACGCACCAGCTCCCTGCAAAATCTTCAAGGGCCAAAGCATTAAGGACGACGTCGCCTGGGCTTACCCGGGCCGTGAAACCAACCCGTATCAAGACGAGTGGAACGACTTGATGACAGCCATCCGCGAGGACAAGCCGTTCAACGAGGTGGACCGCGGTGTCATGGCGAGCGTCGTCACTGCTGCTGGTCGGTTTGCCACGCACACCGGGCAGGAAGTCACCGTCGACCAAGTGCTCAACCACGACCACGACCTCTCCCCTAACTCCGACAAGCTGACGATGGACTCGCCTGCCCCGCTGCAAATGAACCCCGACGGCAAATACCCCGTTCCGCAGCCGGGCATTATCAAGGATCGAGAATACCTAGAGATCGAATCGGATAAGGCCTAATCTAGCATCAAAGAACTTCGACAGCCTGTTGCTCGCGCAGCAGGCTGTTTACTTTTTAGGCCTCGGCCAATCCCGGAAAACCGGCGACTCCGCCACTAGCACCTGATCAAGCGCGCCACGAAACACGATACGAGATCCGAGCCGTTTGTCGCCAGACACCAACCGCAGTCCCCTCTTATGCCCCAGTACGCTGATCGCCGTCGCAAGGCTGTCCGCCGTGATACCGTCCGGAGCAAGCACGTGTACCAACCGCTGCTCGGTGACCGCCATGCCGGTGCGCGGATCTACAATGTGAGAGTAACGAATGCCGTCCACCTCCAGAAACTGGTACAGGTCGCCTGACGTGGCCACCGCGCCATTGGCCAACCATAAAAACTCTGGCTTGGCTTCCTCCTGCAAACCGATCAGCGCCACACGCCAACCGGCCTTGCCCGGAGGAGCGTCACCAGCAACAATATCACCTCCTGCAGAAACCAACGCCTGCCGAACACCTTGTTTCTTCAACACCTCGAGAGCCTCATCCAACGCGAGGCCCTTGGCTATACCTCCTAGGTCCAGACGTGTTCCAGTCTCGGTGAGCTCTGCAGTGCTTTCCGTTGAGTCCAACTTCAAATTCCGAAAGCCGATTGTCTTGAGCGCCTTGTCGAGCACGTATCGCGGTGGCAATTTCTTCACCCGCCGGGCACGCCGCCATAGCTGTATTGAGGCCCCGGCAGTGGCATCAAACGCTCCGCCGGTTTCGTTGGCCAGTGTCTGGGCTCGCCCCAGCACAGAACATAGCTCATCACTGATTCTCGCCACCTTGCCGCTGCCAGCCAGATTCGACAACTTGTTCAGTTCACTCTCCGGCGCATAGTCACTCATAATTTTGTCTAAGGCTGCAACTCTATCGAACGCTAAACGTGCCGCACGATTAGCCAAAATTTCATCCTCCGAATGGACGATGATCCGAAACGCCATCCCCATCAGCGGCCGCGAGTACTCATGGCGTTCCGCACGACTAACTGTTGCCGCAAACAGCAGGCTTATAATCAACTGCATGGCAAAACGACTCACTGAGGCACCGCCTTCAGTCGCCGCTTGGCCTCGGCCAAGTCGGCGGGAGTGTTGATGTTAAACAACTCCGGCTCACGCGCTGCTGGTGCCTGCCACGTCCTTGCCTTCAATCGTCTGGCCAATCGCTGCAGCGATAACTCGCCTGCGGCGATCTGTTTCTCAACCAATGGAAGGTCGTCCCGCAGCAACAAAAACGGAAACCCAACTCCCCGTTCGTGCTGAGTGAACATAGCTCCCTGACCACCGGCTGCAGCCTCAAGAAAGTGATTGATCAGATCGACAGATAAAAACGGCATGTCGCAACCGACAAACAGCACCCGCGAATGCTTGGCCGACTGCAGCGCCGTCGCAATACCGCCTAACGGGCCAAGGCCTGGTTGCCAATCGTTGTCGACAACTTTCGGATTGAACCCGACGGATTGCAGCGCAACCCTCACATGACCCAGCAGGGTATGGGATCCTAGTTGAATGCGGCTTTTGTCCCTCCCCATTCGCTTGGCTTTACCACCTGCCAGGATGACGGCGTCCGCCCCGTCACTGACAGCAACGTCACCGGAACGGATGTGTTCTCGCCTCATGGCTTGAGTTCCGCGCGTACGCGGTAAAAACGCCCCCCCTTCAACTCAGGATTGGTTTCCCATATGGTCTGAAATTTTCCCGGCCCGATCACGGCCCGCTCGCTCCACGGGCCAAGTGCGTGGTCGGCAGATTGCACAATATATGCAAAATCGCGCCAGCTTGGCCAAACAAGCCTCAGTGTCCCGTCGGCCAAGCGGAGGTAACGCAGATCAAAGTGGCCATCGAACGCTTCAGGATCGGTATGCAACACCTGCTCGCGGGCGTTGGACACACCATCACCATCTGGGTCTCCGAGAGCTGATTGGCCGAGTGACTGGAATTGATCTATTTCCCAGTCGTCGTCGAGGCCGTCATTGTCGCTGTCTTCGATTTCCGTGCCACGCACAGTCAACTCAACCGCACTCAACACTCCGGTGAAATTTTTCGCCAAATCGCTCACGACAACCGTCCAATCGCCTTTTGCTGGTTCGTAAAAAAATTGATTGGACCAAAATGTCCAATCACTGCGCCATGCGCTGCTGTCAGGGTTATTGGCGTGCAGTACGCTGCGCGTGCCAGATGGAGACCGGACAGTGAGGCGGATGTTATCGCGAATCTGATGGCTCATCTCAACGCGCACCCCGACCTGTTCGCACAGCAGGGTGTCTGGCACAGCGACAGAGACGCTAACCGAATCGAGCGAAAGCGCAGCCTTGGCTGACTGCTCCCCAGCCGAAGCTAGCAACGCCTTCACGGCAATCCCGTCATTCTGGGAGAGGAATATTGCTGGAATCAGCGTAAAATCCATTCCCCCTAGAATGAATCGCTCATCCCCATTCCGGTGGTTGTAAAGGACGGCAAACTCCGCCCCAGCCTCCGCAGCGCGCCGGACCTTCTCAAAGAAAAAAGCACCTCCACGCTCGATTAGCGCAGCCTTGCCAGTGAGATCGCTTTCGAGCGGTTCGATTGACCTTTCCACATCCAGCAATGGAATTGAATCGGTAGGATCATCTGCGACAAATCCATTACTCGGGCTTGCAGAAAAAAAAGTCTCTTCCCCGTTAGCGGTAATTCGCAGCTTCAATCCGTCATCCGGCACACCGACGAGGGAGTTTTGCTTGTAAGTTTTTTCTGACAGCGCACCGGCGTTCTTCCAGCGCTTGGCCAACCGCACAGCCACACCTGCATCCGGGACACCGTAACCAGTGTTGCTTGAGAACCAATAGCCCATGGCATTTGACTTCAAAAACGGATCGCCAAAATCGTAATGCCGAGAGGAATGAATAAGAATCTGCTGCACATCGCGATAGGTAAGGTTCGAATTTGCACCGAGGATCAAGGCCGCCAAACCGGCGATCTGTGGTGCCGTGAACGAGTTGCCACCTCGAGCGATGGCATAATAGCTCCCAACCTCAGGATCGTCAGGACTGGAGTTACGGTTCCATCCAAGCGCACCCATCCGGTCGGTTGAATAAACTGGATGTTCTCCCGCCGTGGAGCCGATCAGACCGCAGCATAGAACACATGCACCCTTGTTGCTGAATGCGGCCACGCGCCCCTCGGGCCCCACCGCCCCAACCGTCACCACGCGAGGGTCGTTTGAGTAACCGTCGTCGGCCGCACTCCATTCCTCCTCCCGGTTGTTGCCGGCAACACGAATCATCACTACCCCCGCCCCGCCCCGCCCGGTTTGGATCGCCCTTGAAATGGCATTAGCCTCGATGGCTGGCACCTCAAGTTGCTGGATAGCACTGCTGCCCCAACTATGGCTCTGGATGTAGACTGCATCGTTACGGTACTGAAACGTATCGGCCACCGCTTCTTCACTGCCGAATTCATCCTGTGCCGTCCAGACAACCAGACTGGCCAATTTGGCCCCGGGCGACACTCCAACGATCCCCCTGCCATTGTTGGCCTTCGCCAAAGCTAACCCCGCAACGATAGTCCCATGCCCCTGATTACTTGCCGCCGGGTTGCCGTCTGCCTTGCCGCTGGTAAAGTTAAAATGAAGATTTTCCGCGCCCTGGCCAAGAAAATCTGTGTGGGCCAATTCCACTCCGTCATCGACAATGCCAACCACCACGCCTTGGCCAGTGGAAGCCGCCCACGCCTCCCGAATGTTGAGCTCAGGCCCTAGCCTGTCGCCGGTTACGAGATCGCGATTTTCGAGCAACCATTGCGTGGCGTAAAGCGGATCATTCGGGCGCTTGGCCATGGGAGTCATTTTTTGCATCGACCGGCGGCGCACCGGATGACTTACCAACACATTGGCCCGCTTGGCCAAACGCTGAGCCTCCCTCAAAGCCTCCGCCACCCCAGCCGCCTGCAAAATAAACAATCCTTCACCCAAGTCCCGATCCGGCTTGAGCAAACTTCCCTCCAAAGCCTGGACAAGCGTTGCCCCTTTGGCCAACTGCAGCACGACCCGTGAGCCGAATTTGACCCGCACCGCCTGTCGATCCCGCTCGAGGCCAGAAACCCAGTCGCTCGCGAAGTCGGATGGATCGACCAAATAAACAAGCGGTCGTGGCGTCTTAAGTGCATAAGACTCTAATCGACTAACATCACCAGTGGACACTTTTGCACCCAACGAGAATGCAAGCCCAGCTCGTAGTAAGAGTATAGCCCACAAAAAAATACGCACCGCAAAAAACTACCAAACTCTCACGCCCAAGCCCACACTAAGCTTGGTTTTGTTCGAGTTGCGGGGCATGTTTGGGGCATGATGACAGAGCAAAACCTGCTCGGGGAGATCAGAGAACTTGAATCAGCAGTCGCTGCGATGAACGAGGAAGCGAAGCCGAATTTGTTGTCGTACTTCAGCAGGATCGACGAACTGACGGATGAATTGCCGCCCGACACCGATCGCGAACTCATGCATTACCTTCGCAACAAGAGTTACGAGAAAGCCCGCCTCTACCTAGAGGGACGACAGGGCAAGATCGAAAAAGGCGGCTGTCTTAGTTAATGGCCGCGTAATATGTTCGACGAGACCATCGCCGCAATCGCGACGCCGCTTGGCCAAGGCGGATTGGGCATCATTCGAATCTCCGGCGAAAAAGCCGTGTCGATTGCCGATTTCTTATTCACTCCCGCCGGAAGATCAAAAGCACCTCTCACCAAGGCCAAGTCGCACACGCTGCATTACGGCCACATCGTCACGGACGGACAGCAGCTTGACGAAGTGATGGTTTCGGTAATGAAAGCACCGGCCACATTTACCCGCGAGGATGTCGCCGAGATCAGCTGCCACGGCGGTATTCGCTCGACTCAGGCCGTGCTAGATGCGGTTCTCACGAGCGGAGCGCGACTGGCTCTACCAGGAGAGTTCACCAAGCGCGCCTTTTTGCACGGGCGGATCGACCTCGCACAGGCGGAAGCGGTTGCCGATCTCATCCACGCACGCACCGACCTTGCGTTAAGTGCCGCCAACGAGCAACTCGCCGGCAAGCTCTCTCAGCGCATCAACCAACTGCGCGACGACCTGATGCAGATGCTCGCACACGTCGAGGCACACATCGATTTCCCGGACGAGGATATTGAGCCGGATACGATGAACAGCTTGGTTGAGAAGCTCGAAAAGGCCGGCCGTTTCATCGACGAGTTGCTGGCCACCGCCAACGAGGGACAGTTGATTCGGCGTGGCATTCGCGTGGTCATTATCGGGCGGCCCAATGCCGGCAAGTCGAGTCTGCTCAATCAACTGCTAGGCCGTGACCGGGCGATCGTCTCTGCCGCGGCTGGGACCACGCGCGATACGATCTCAGAGGAAGCGCAGATTGGCGGCTTAGCCGTGGTGTTTGTCGACACCGCCGGTCTGCAAGAGTCCGACGATACGATCGAACGGGAAGGCGTCAGACGCAGTCGCGAGTCACTCAACCAGGCGGATCTTGTGCTGCACGTGCTGGATACCTCCGAGCCGCTCGCGCCGGACGACAAAACGCGCTTGAGCGAGCTTGCCAACCGCCCACGCATCCTTGTGCTGAACAAGAGCGACCTGCCCGACCAACTCGGCCAGATGAAGTTCAACGGGAGCCCAGCCGTAAGTGTGAGCTGCATCGAAGGCCAAGGGATCGGGGCGCTAAAGGAAAGCATCCGCGATCAAGTCTACCAAGGGGAGATCAGCTCTGAAATGTTGGAGGTGATGATCAATTCCCGGCATCAGGAGGCGCTCCGCCGGGCCGGGGAGGCGCTCCGAACCGCGCTGGAGCAACTACAGGACGGCGCGACGCTTGACCTGGTAGCCGTAGATCTGCGGATCAGTACAAACGCCGCGGGTGAGATCGTCGGAAAAACTACCACGGAGGATTTGCTCGACTCTATTTTCAGCACGTTTTGCATCGGGAAATAAACCGCACCCAGCCAAGCGACTTGAAAATCCCGCCGCCAAAGCATAGATTCCCGCCGCCCAAAATGCCATCCGACAACGGCTTGGCCAGACGGGGGCAGTCTAGGTTGACTGATGAAATACCTGTACTCATTCGTGGTGCTGTTTGTACCGTGGCTTGTTTTGTCCGGCAAGTTTGACCCGATTCACCTTGGGATGGGATTGATCTGTTCATCGATCGTTGCCTACTGGTGTGCGGACTTGTTGTTTCAGGACGAGAATGCCACGGTACGCTGTCGCCTCCGGCAACTGGCCGGATTCATCGGCTACGCAGCTTGGTTGTCGTGGGAAATCGTCTTGGCCAACCTTCACGTGTTCCGTGTGGCGTTTTCCCCGCGAATGAGCCAATTATTGTCACCCAAAATGGTGGAGTTTGAGACACAGCTTGAAAAGGAGTTTTCGAAATTTGTGTTGGCCAACTCGATCACCCTCACACCGGGAACGGTGACTGTACGAATCGAGGGCAACCGATTTTTCGTCCACGCCCTGACCGACAAAGCAGCGACTGGACTGCCCGGCTCAATGGAAAAGCGCATCGCCCGAATTTTCGAGACACCCTGTTGAACACGTTTATAACAACGGCAGGCATCACACTGATAGCCCTGATGCTTCTGGTACTGGTACTGGCCATCAAAGGGCCTACTGTCATCGACCGCTTGGTCGCTGTGAACGTGATCGGCACCAAATCGATCGTGCTGTTGCTCTTCGCAGGCATCCTGTTTGGGCAACTGGACATGTTTGTGGACATCGCGCTTGGCTACGGACTGCTAAACTACATCGTCTCCATCGCCGCTTCACGGTACTATCAACACCGCAAGTGCCTCGAACCGGAGCACACAATCGGGAAAGGGGAGGTTTCCTGATGGATATACTAGCCGGCATTTTGATTTCCACCGGGTTGATCTTCTTTTTGGGCACAACCATCGGCCTGTTGAGATTCCCCGACTTTTACTCGCGCATGCATGCTGCGGGCAAGGGCGATACTCTCTCCACGGTAGTTATCCTGCTCGGCTGCATCTGCCTTATTTCAACACAGGGAGACTTGAGTTGGATACTTGGCCTAAAGATTTTACTGATCATCAACTTCATTTTCATAGGCAGTCCGACGGCGACACACGCCATGATGGACGCTGGTAACAAAGCGGGCGCCAAGCCCTGGAAAAAGGACGCAGACTAATGCCTTCGCTCCCCATTTGGCAATTTGATGTTCCACTGTTGATTCTTGTCGTACTGTTTGCCGTGGTAGCACTGTCGATCCGCAACCTGATGGGGACAGCGATCGTCTTCGGTGCATACAGTTTTATGATGTGCCTGATCTGGGCAGGCATGGGGGCTGTGGATGTGGCCTTCACAGAGGCCGCCGTTGGAGCGGGAGTCAGCACGGTATTTATCGTCTCAACCATATATAACACCAGCGCCACCATGCCACCCCGCCCCGGCGGGTTGCCTTTCAAACTGTTCATCGGAGTGGTCGTTACCCTGACCGGTGTGTTCCTGCTGTCGGCGATTCCGGATTTCCCCAAGTGGGGGGAACCCAACTCTCCTGCCAACGCAACTGTCGCTCCCTATTACATCAGCAACACCATCGCCGACGCCCACGTGCCCAACATCGTCACCACTGTGCTGGCTGACTACAGAGGTTTCGACACACTGCTCGAGACAACTGTGGTGTTCATCGCTTGCATCGCCATTTACTCCATCTTGCGTGTAGACGAAGCCCGGTCAAAAACGGAAGATTCCGGACCTGTCGATGCCGAACCACACTACGATCCAAGTGACAGCTTGATTGTGCGGCAGGCGAGTCGGTTCATGGTGCCTTTCATGCAGTTGTTCGCGCTGTACGTCATTGCACACGGACATTACAGCCCTGGCGGAGGATTCCAGGGCGGCGTAATTCTAGGTGCCAGTCTCATACTGGTGGCAATCTCGTTCGATTTGAAATTTCTCCTCGCCCAATGGAGGGAGAAACAAATCATGCTGATGGTGGCATGGGGAGTATTCCTCTACGCAGTGGTGGGGCTGGGATGCGTGTTCATGGGTGGCAACTATCTCGACTACGGATTCCTCAATCCCGTACTGCCCGGCGAACAGGACATGGCCCGCTCCCACGGCATCCTGCTGGTTGAAATCGGTGTGGGCATCACGGTGATGTTCAGTATGATCGGCATCCACATTAACCTTGCGTCTAACGGTCACTTTGACCGGGGACTGTGACTGCATGGAAAACCTGATCGCCAATTTCAACTATGTGATCGTTGTCATCCTTATGATGATCGGCCTGTGGTCGATGCTGGCACAAAAAAACCTAATCAAGAAATGCATTGGAATGGCCATTTTTCAGACCGGCATTATCTTGTTTTTCATCTCTATCGGCGCCAAGGACAATGCCCTTATCCCGATTCTGACTGAGGCGAGCGATCATAAATACCACGATCCCGACGTGGCCAAAGTCGCCAACCCTTTAACACAAATCCTGATGCTCACGGCGATTGTCGTCGGTGTCGCAACGCTTGGAGTCGGCTTGGCCTTGGCTCAGAAAATCTACCGCGAATATTCGTCCTTCGATGAGGACGAGATTCTAAACAAGCAGACAAAGTGACGGATCAACTCCCTATTTTGGTCATTCTTGGCCCGTTGCTTGGGGCAGTGTTCGCTGCGCTTGGCGGATGGTTTCGCCCGAAGTCATCCCACCCGCTGGTCATCATTGGCTTGGTGCTCTCATTTGTCGCAGCACTGAAACTGGTATTTACAGTTGCCGATACCGGCGCACAAAAATATTGGCTCGGTGGGTGGGGAAGCAAACCGGGGTACGGGGTGGTTGGCATTCAAATCACAGTCGATCACCTCAACACTCTACTGCTGGCAGCCGTATCCGGTATCGCCCTACTGACCGCACTTTACACCAAGCGCCTGGTGGACACAGAACTCGCTGGGCGGCAGCGGTATTTTTACGCGCTATTCTCGCTGCTCGTTACCGGATTGCTTGGAATCACAATCACCGGCGATATTTTCAATCTTTACGTCTTCATGGAGATCGCCGCCCTTTCCAGCTACGCGCTGATCGCCTACGGCAAGGGACGAGCCTACATGGCCGCTTTCAACTACCTTATCATGGGCACTATGGGTGCCTGTCTATACCTGCTGGGCGTCGGATTTGTATTTGCCAAGAGCGGCACGCTCAACGTCGATGACATCTCAATCATCCTACCCACGCTTGGCCAATCGCAGGCAGTGTTCGTCGGATTCGCACTAATTCTCCTCGGTGCCTGGGCGAAGATGGCCCTCTTCCCCTTCCACGGCTGGCTACCCAATGCCTACACTTATTCGCCGACAGCCGGTGCAGCGATACTGGCTCCATTAGCCACCAAGGTCGCAGTGTACGCGATGCTCCGCATCATGCTCACGGTATACTCGGTCGATTACATCCTTAACTCCCCCAGCATCCAATCGATCGCACTCGGTTTGTCCACGATCGCGATCGTTGTCGGTTCCTTCTTTTCGTTGTCGCAAACGAACCTTAAAAAAATTGCGAGTTATTTCGTCGTCTCGGAGATCGGCTACATGGTCGGCGGCGCCTGGCTGGCCAACAAACCTGGACTGACCGGCGCGATGTATCACGTCGTCGCCGACGCGGCGATGACCTCAGCACTGTTCATGGCAATTGGCTGCATCGCATATCGACTTGGCCAATCGAAACTCGACGGACTCAAGGGTGTTTTCTTCAAAATGCCGGTGACGATGGCTGCGTTCGTTTTCACGATGGCCGCGCTCATCGGCGTACCTCCAACATGCGGTTTTTTCAGCAAATGGTACCTCATCCAAGGCGCGGTTCAGGCCGGCGTGTGGCACTTCGTCATTGCGCTGCTGATTTCCAGCCTCGTGAAGGCGATTATTCTCTTCCGCATCGTGGAGATCGGCTACAACCGAGTCCCGCACCCGGCCGTCGATGGCAATCCCGCCATCCCGTGCAACGAAGCCCCGTTGGGCATGCTGATTCCCACCGTTGCCATGGCGCTTGGCCTAGTCGCCATTGGTCTGGCCACAAGCCCGCTGGTGAACACGATCATCGCCAAGGCACTACCCGCCACGCTCACTCCATAACGTCATGGAAACCATCCCCTCAACCACCCCGGTTTGGATTATCCTGACATCCTCCATCGCGGCTCTGCTTGTCCTCCTGCTGGGCCGGTGGCCGAATGTCCGCGAGTCGTGCATTTTCGCCGCTGCTCTCATCAAACTTGCCCTGCTGCTCTCGCTCACGCCGGACGTACTCGAAGGCAAGCAGTACGAATTTGAAGTGATAGAACTGCTACCCAACGCTCCCTTCGCCTTTCGAATCGATGCACTTGGACTGCTGTTCGCGCTGGTGTCGGTGAGTCTTTGGATTCCCACCACGGTTTTCTCAATGGGCTTTCTGCGACCGCTGAAGCGCCACGCTCAAACGCGTTTCTTTTTCTTCTTCGCCATTGCCATATCGTCGGCGGTTGGCGTCGCCTTCTCGGCGAACCTGCTAACGCTGTTCATTTTTTACGAAGTGCTCTCGCTCTCAACGTACCCGCTGGTTACGCATCATCAGGATGACGACGCGATCAAGGGCGGCCGCAAGTACCTGACCTACCTGCTCGGCACTTCCGTTGGGTTGGCCCTGCCGGCGATGATCATTGTATACCAGAAAACCGGCAACCTCGACTTCGCCAGCGGCGGGGTATTCCTAGAGGAAACCAGCCCTATACTGCTCATCGTATTGCTGTTGATGTTCCTTTACGGCTTTGCCAAGGCCGGCCTCATGCCATTTCACGCCTGGTTACCTGGTGCGATGGTTGCCCCTGCTCCGGTCAGCGCGTTGCTGCATGCGGTAGCCGTGGTAAAGGTCGGCGTGTTCTCGATAATTCGCGTGTTGACCGGCATCTTCGGGGTGGATCTCCTGGCCAACGCGCCCTTGTTGAGCACCACTGTTTGCGTTCTGGCCAGCATCACGCTGATCGTCGCGTCCCTTATCGCCCTCACGCAGGACAACATCAAAAGCCGCTTAGCCTATTCGACCATCGGACAGTTATCGTACATCATCCTCGGCGTCGGCTTGGCGACAGAGAGCGCCATCACCGGGGCTGCACTGCACATTCCGATGCACGCCTTCGGCAAGATCACCTTATTTCTATGCGCCGGAGCAATTTACCAGGCTTGCGGGGCCAAGTGCATCAGCGAGATTCACGGCCTAGGCCACAGGTTCCCACTGACAATGACTGCGTTTTTCATCGGCTCACTGTGTGTCATCGGCCTCCCTCCCACAGGTGGTTTCATCAGCAAATGGTATCTGCTCAATGGCTCGCTTGACTCTGGGCAACAGTGGGCGTTCGCCGTTTTCCTGACGAGTTCACTGCTCAATGCCGCCTATTTCCTGCCAATCGTTTACAAAGCTTTTTTTGCGACTCCAACCGACCTCGACCGACTTGAGAGAGCCAAGGAACCACCACGATTGACCATTATGCCGCTCTTCATCACCACCACCGGTTGTGTGCTGCTGTTTTTTTTCTCCGGTAAACTGTTACAGTTTGCCAACCGATTTGCCGAACTGTGTATGAACCCATGAGTGAACCCAGGCAAAAACCATTCGTGCCCGACCAACCGATAGTGAGTCGAAAGTTTTGGATTGCGCTGTGGCTGACCTGCGCCATGTCCGTTTTGCTTGAACTACGCGTGCATCGGCACAAGCATTTCATGGAGAGTGACTCCGCCCTAGCCTCGGCGACGAACGGTTTCGGCTTTTACGTCGCGCTTGGTTTCCTCGCCTGCAGTGGCTCGATCCTCCTTGCCAAGGCCCTGGGCCTGTTATTGAAAGCGCGGGAGAATTATTACGATGACACTCCTTGAGAACATTCCTCCGGGTCTGATCCTAATTATTGGTGCGATCGTGCTGCTGTTGCTTCCGGCAACAGCACGCAAGACGGGCGCCATTGCCTTGGCTGCGCTTGGTTTCATAGCCATCTCCCAACTCAAGACCGGTTCCCAACTCTCGCCTGCTTTTCTTGGCTTTGACCTTACTCTGCTGCGAGTGGATGCCACGAGCAGGGCATTCGGTTACATCTTCACATTGAGTGCGTTCGCCGCATTCATTTTTTCGTGGCACGAAAAAAGCCGCACGGAAAACACCGCTGCCTTGGTTTACGTCGGCAGTGCGCTTGGTGTGGTGTTCGCCGGCGACATGATTACCTGGTACATCTGCTGGGAGTTGATGGCCATCTCGTCCACGTTCCTCATCCTCGCTCGAAAAACCGAGCGTTCGCTTAAGGCAGCCCAGCGCTATATTCTCGTTCATCTCGCTGGCGGGCTGATTCTGCTCACCGGTATTTTATTCACTGTCCACGAATCCGGCTCAATCGCGTTCACTGCATTTCCGAAAGGCACAACGGGGAGTTGGTTCATCTTGCTTGGCGTTTTGGTCAACGCCGCTGCGCTGCCATTCTCCAGTTGGCTGCCAGACGCCTACCCAGAATCGACCGTCATGGGCGGTGTCATCCTTAGTGCGTACACCACAAAGACAGCCGTTTACACCCTCATTCGAGGATTCCCCGGATGGGAGATCCTGATCGCCGTCGGTTGCGTAATGGCTGTTTACGGCATCATTTACGCCCTTCTGGAGAATGACATGCGCCGAATTCTTGCTTACAGCATCATCAATCAGGTTGGATTCATGGTTTGCGGTGTCGGCATCGGCACGAAACTCGCCATTGCTGGTGTCGTCGCTCACGCATTCTGCCACATCATCTACAAGGCGTTGCTGTGGATGTCTGCCGGCGCCGTGCTATTCCGCACGGGTAAAAGCAAATGCACCGAACTGGGCGGCCTCTACAAGACAATGCCACTCACAATGATCCTCGGCACGATCGGCGCGCTCGCGATCTCGGGTGTACCGTTGACCAGCGGCTTCATTAGCAAAACACTCATTGTCGCTGCCGCCGAGCACGAAAACTACGTTTGGGCCTGGCTGGTTTTGGAGATCGCCTCGGCTGGCGTTTTCCTCCACGCCGGGATCAAATTTCCGTTTTTCGTATTTTTCAACGTCGACCGCGGACTCCGTCCGAAGGAAGCTCCCATGCCGATGCTCATCGGCATGGGCCTGCTAGCGTTTCTCTGCGTTTACCTCGGTTGCCATCCTGCCCCGCTGTACAACATCCTGCCGAACAGCGATACGATCGAATCGACATCTTTTAGCGCGATTTACGTAAACCACTTCGCACATGTAGTGACCATGTTCCAGATGCTAGCCTTCTCCGCACTCGCTTTTTTTGTGTTTCTCCCCTGGCTCAAGCGCACGCCGACGATCTCCATCGACTTCGACTGGTTCTACCGCAAGGGAGCCAAGTGGTTCTTCTGGCTGGTGGACAAGTCGCTCAACGGGCTGAACCAAGCAGCCGACAGGGAAGTGATAAAAACCTTCCTCCCGGCATTGACGCGTTTCGTGCTCGTCGCCCCGGCAACCCTTACGGCGATGGCGCTCAAGCCGGTTTGGCGAGCGATGGATCCCGACGAAGCGCGCCTAGCCAAGCGCCGTAAAAAACTCCTAACCAAGTTCACAACTGGCACCTTCCCCATCGCCTACTCCGCCGTCTGCGTCCTAATCCTCCTCACGCTCCTCATCCTAATCGGCCGTGCCCACGGTTGATACTGCCCGACTCAAGCCAGTCCTCAGTGGGTCATGGCGTAGATAAGGATGTTAACGCCCATTGGATACGACTTGGGCTCCGAGAAGTTCTTGAAATACCACTCGCTGACACCTTCCTCCTCCCAGCCATCACCGATGTCGGTGTTGTGACAGGCGACTCCCATCATCCTGCCTTTTTTGTCAAAATAAGCGTAGAAATGTGGCTCGGGCGGCATGGCTTGATACCGCTTGGTTTCCCAAGTCACACCGCTATCCAACGCCTGTTGTGCCGTGGCAAAACGATCTACATACCAGTCCTCGCTTGGCACCTGTGGTTTACTCTCAAGAGGGAACACATGGCTGAATAGCGGATGCTCCGCCGGCAAGTCCACCGGCTCAACATCAGGCAATACCCTCTTCATTTCTCGATAAAAAACTTCCCACTCCGGTTCGCTCCAAAAATCGTCTGCCATGAAGAACCCACCGTTTAGCAAGTACTCTCGAAATCCCTTCACCTCCTCCTCGCCCAACTGCATGGATCGCGGATCGGTGATGTAAACGAAGGGATGCTCTTTGAGAAGTTTCTCCGTGAACTCAACAACGGTGCCGTCCGGATCGGCCTTGATGGCGGTAAGTTGTTCGATGCGGTGGGAAAAGTTTAAATCCGCGTTGGGATAGTCTACTCGCCATCCGCCGTAGCCCCGGCCGTAACCGGAATATTGCACACGAGCGAACGTAAACTTGTCGTGCGGCAACTCTGCATCATTCTCCCAATTCGGCACACCACCCCGGCCGCCCCGACTACGTCGGCCGGGGTCACGAGTCCACTGTGCATAACCAACGGCAGCCAACACAGCCAGCGTCAGCATCGACAGAGCAAATGTTTGGGTTCGGTTGTTCAAAAGTCTCGCTTGACTAAACACTCAGCTCAAGGAGTGCCTCCACTACTCGGAGGGCACTACGTAGCCAGCAAGAAAATTGGTACGTTGCTGTGATAAAAGCGAGCCAAACCTTGTTTTCTGAGCGATATGCAACCGAACACCTTGAGGTTGCTTTCTTCGTTTATGTCAATTTATGCACGCAAATGCACAATCCATTGTTTGGATTGTGCATTTGCGTGCGTAATTATTGAGTATTTGTTGCATCGCTCAAGCTTTTAACCGGCGGTCGACCTGGGCCAGGACATCTTTATCTCACACTGGATAGCTCAAGAAAACGCTCTGTACCAGAACATGAAAACAACCTTTTCCCCAACAGGCTCTACCACCGGTGAACTTTGGTTTCTGGATGCGGCCGACCAGTTCGGCCTTGGCCGATCGTCTTTAGACATGATAGGATGGGCAACTGGCTTTTGTGATTTTAACAACGGCGGACTGAGGGATTTGTGGATTGTAAACGGAAGCACCTTTGAAGATTCAGCGAACCACACTTTGTTGCTTCCCCAAAAAACACTAATTTACTGGAACCGGAGCAAAGGTGAATTTGTTGATGTGGCACAGTACACCTGCTCAGATCTTGAAAAAACGTTTGTTGGTAGAGGCGGAGCAACTCTAGATTTCAACCGCGATGGAGCCATGGATCTTGTAATTGTCTCCCACGGACGCCGTGCGTTACTTTTCAAGAACATCTCCAAATCTTGCGGCAACTGGCTGAAGATCAGACTTCATCAGTCTGGAAATAACATCTACGCCGTTGGCGGAAGTGCTTATGTGACAGCCGGC
>Ga0163108_10000111_pt1 | contig 57434 bp, 53 predicted proteins | sample Fk1155metaG_FD_109644 | JGI IMG/M metagenome (GOLD analysis project Ga0163108, IMG submission 109644) | Marine microbial communities from the Central Pacific Ocean - Fk160115 155m metaG | ecosystem: Environmental > Aquatic > Marine > Oceanic > Photic zone | place: The Central Pacific Ocean...
ACCCAAAACAGCTACCACCGGGCTCTCAGGAATTTCTTTCATCATTTTTCTCCAATCAGACGGGTTTCTTCCACACTGAGACATGAACCGGTGACTCCTCGATGTAAGGCGAATCAAGCCATTGCTGATCGTGGGTGGTTGCCGTGATTTTCATGTGGACCTACAAGGTCGAAAGGTGCTTTCTTGGCGTAGGTTTACACCACGACTTCAGCAATTAGGGGGATTCCGGGGCGGTAGGCCAAATGGTGATAACTGGGGGCATTGAGCACCACGGCGTGGCCGGCCGACCCGATGGTAAGGCGGCCCACATCGGTGTGCTGCAGGGCGGCAGCTCCACCCACGGTGGCGGCTTGAATGGCTTCTTCCATGGTCAGGTTCAAGTCGCGTACGGCGAGGGCGATGCAAAAGCTCATTGATGTGGTGTAACTCGATCCGGGGTTGCAGTTGGTGGCTAAAGCCACGGTGGCACCAGCGTCAAGAACTCGGCGGCCGTCGGGGTAGGGCTGGCGGGTAGAAAAATCTGTGGCGGGTAAAAAGGTGGCCACAGTGTCGCTGTTGGCTAGGGCGTCGATGTCGGTATCAGAAAGATAGGTGCAGTGGTCTACGGAGGCGCAACCCATTTCTACGGCGAGTTGCACGCCGGGGCCGTGACCGAGTTGGTTGCCGTGGAGGCGTAGGCCTAAACCGGCGGCTCGGCCTGCTGTTAAAACGGTTCGGCATTGGTCGGCATCGAAGGCTCCAGTTTCGCAAAAGGCATCGATCCATTTGGCGTGGGGGGCACAAGCGGTCAGCATGTCGCCGCACACTAAATCTATGTAGTCATCGGCCCGGTCGGCGTATTCGGCGGGTAACAGGTGGGCGCCTAAAAAGGTGGTGTCTTCGGTGAACTCGGCCGCCAGGCGTAAAATGCGGGCTTCATCAGCCACGTTTAACCCGTAGCCCGATTTTATTTCTACCGTGGTGGTGCCGCCTTGGCGGGCTTCTTGCATTCTTGCTGCGGCTAGGGCGCGTAGTTGATCGTCGGTTGCGGTGCGAGTGGCTTGGGTGGTGAGGCGTATGCCGCCCCCGTCGTAGGTTTGACCAGCCATGCGGGTGGTAAATTCTTGGGCACGGTCGCCGGCGAAAACTAGGTGAGTGTGGGAGTCAACAAAACCGGGCAGCACACAGGCTCCGGCGGCATCAATGGCTTGGTCGGCGTTTTGGCCGGCCGGTCCTACTGCAGTTACCAAACCGTTTTCTATTACCACCGAAGCATTCTCTACCAGCCCGAGTGGGCCTTGGCCGAGTGCCGGGTCGTTGGTAACGAGTTGGCCGATGTTGTCGATAACCAAACTCATGCGGTGACCTCTCTTATGGCGGTTGCTAATTCTGTTGCTACATCAATGGTGGCATGGGCGCCGTTGGCTACCACGGTTTGGCCGTCGACTACCAGGTTGGTGACATCTGCGGCGGTGACGGTGTAAACCACGTTTTCAAGGGTCGTGCCTCCGCCGGCGGTGCGTACTGAGTTGAGCCCCACGGTGACAAAGTCGGCTCGTCCACCGAGGGCCAGCCAGCCGCCGTCGTTCCAACCCAAGGCGTGGTAGCCGCCGGCCGTGGCGGCGGTGAGTAGCTGCGCTGCGCTGTGGTGGCCTCGTTGATTGGTGGCTAGGCGTTCGTTGAGTTCGATGGCGCGGGCTTCTTCGAAAAGATCAATCATGGCATGACTGTCGCTGCCCAAACTTAAGGTGGCGCCTGCGGAGGCAAGGTTTTTGGCGGGACCGATGCCGTCGGCGAGGTCTCGTTCGGTGGTGGGGCAAAAGCAGCATCCGGCGTGGGCTTGGCTTAAGAGGGTTTGGTCGGCGGGGTCAAAGTGGGTGCCGTGGATGGCGGTGAATTGTGGGTTTACTGCACCGGCGGCGGCTAGCACGGCCAGCGGGCTGGTGCCGTGAAAGGCTTGACTGGCTTGGTTTTCGGCGGGTTGTTCTGAAACATGGGCGTGCACTGGGGCATCAGTTTTTTGTGCCCATTGGGCCACGGCGGCCATGGCTGCTGGGTCAACGGCTCGCACCGAGTGCACGGCGGCGCCAATGCGCACCATGTCGTTTTCTGACAAGGCGCTTACTCTCTTAGCCCAGTTTTGGGCGGTGCTATCGCTAAAGCGGCGTTGGTGGTCGTCCACCGGTTGGTAGCCGTCGGCGGTGAGCCCGCCGTGCAGGTAGCAGGTGTTTAATAGGGTGAGCCGTACCCCAGCGTCGGCTGCAGCATTGATGATGGATCGGCCCATGGCGTTGGGGTCAAGGTAGGGCGTGCCGTCTGGCTGGTGGTGCACATAGTGAAATTCCCCGACAACTGAAATGCCCGCTAAAGCCATTTCGGCGAATGTCGCTCGGGCGAGGCGTTCATAATTTTCGGGGGTGAGGCGCTGCGCCACGGCGTACATCTGTTCACGCCAGATCCAAAACGAGCTGGTGCCGGTTTGGGTGCGACTGCGCAAAGCCCGGTGAAAGGCATGGCTGTGGGCGTTGGCTAACCCCGGCAGGGTGAGGCCATTAAGTACTGTGGCTTCAGGGTGAGGTTCTGCTCCGGGGGTGCAGCCCACGAGGCGCCCGTCGCTGACCTCTAGCAAAACGTCGGGGGTGAGGTGATCGCCGCCGAGCCAGGCTCCTTCGCACCACCAAAGGCTCATTTGGTCCACTCGTTTTGCAGGTTGGTGATGCGTTCAAGAAACGCTGCCCGGTGGTGAGTTTCGAACTCTTCCCAGGTGGTGAGGGTGGCCGGGTCGGATTTATCTATAAAGAGCACCCCGTTGAGGTGGTCGACTTCGTGTTGCCATGTGGCAGCGGTTAGGCCCTGGGCGTCAAAAACCTGGTTGTCTCCGTGGCGGTCAAGGTAAGAAATATGGGCGGAGGTAAAGCGTTTAACATCGCCGCGCAAAGGTACCGATAGGCAGCCTTCGTTGTTGAGGAAGGTGCCGGTGCCCACGGTTTTGACCACTGGGTTGATGGCCACGGTGAGGGGGATTTTTGGTTTGTAGGGGTAGCGGGGGTTGTTGTTGACTTCGAGTACACAGATGCGTTGGGTGGCCCCAATTTGGTTGGCGGCGATGCCTGCTCCGTGGGCGTGGCGCATGGTGTCGATCAGGTCGTCAATAAGGTTTTGGATTTCTGAAGAGGCGATTTGCTCTAGCGGCGTTTCGGTCGCACGTTGGCGTAGCGCCGGATGGCCAATGCTGAGTACCTCATGAACCGTCATGGCTAGCCCTCTTGCATGGGGATACGTACCCCGCGTTGGTCCGCTACGGCGAAGGCTTCGGCGTAACCGGCGTCGGCGTGACGCATTACCCCGGTGCCGGGGTCGTTGGTAAGCACTCGTTCGAGTTTTTCATCGGCTAGGGAGCTGCCGTCGGCCACGCTGACTTGCCCGGCGTGGATTGACCGGCCGATGCCGACCCCGCCGCCGTGGTGCAGGCTAACCCAGGTGGCCCCGGAGGCGGTGTTGAGCATGGCGTTGAGTAGCGGCCAGTCGGCTACGGCGTCGGAACCGTCGGCCATGGCTTCGGTTTCTCGATAGGGCGAGGCCACCGAGCCGGAGTCCAAGTGGTCGCGGCCGATAACGATGGGGGCTTTGAGGTCGCCGTTGCGCACCATTTCGTTGAAGCGCAGACCCAGTCGGTGGCGTTCGCCGTAGTTGAGCCAACAGATGCGGGCCGGGAGGCCTTGGAAGGCGACTTTTTCTTGGGCCAGACGTACCCATCGGTGAAGACCTTCGTGGTCGGGGAATTCTTCGAGGGCGGCTTGGTCGGTGGCGGCGATGTCGGCGGGGTCGCCGGAGAGCGCTACCCATCGGAAGGGCCCGTTTCCTTCGCAAAAGAGGGGTCGTATGTAGGCGGGGAGAAACCCGGGATAGGCGAAGGCTCGGTCGTAGCCGCCGAGTTCGGCTTCGGCGCGCAAGCTGTTGCCATAGTCGAATACTTCGGCGCCGGCGTCAAGAAAACCCACCATGGCTTCGACGTGGCGGGCCATGGAGTGACGGGAGCGGCGAGTGAATTCGTGGGGGTCGGTGCGGCGTAGTTCAGCGGCGGCCGCTTCGGTGAGGTCGGTGGGTATGTAGTCCAAGGGGTCGTGGGCTGAGGTTTGGTCGGTGACGATGTCGGCTTCTACGCCGTCGGCCAGTAGGCGGGGTAAGAGATCGGCGGCGTTGCCGATGAGCCCGACAGAGAGTGGCCGGCGCTGGGCTTTGGCGGCGGTGCAGCGCCGTAGGGCGTCGTGATAGTCGGTGGCGATTTCATCGAGGTAGCGGTGGTCGACTCGGCGTTGTACTCGGTCGGCGTCGACGTCAATGCATAGGGCGACGCCGTCGTTCATGGTGATGGCCAGGGGTTGGGCTCCGCCCATGCCGCCCAGGCCGGCGGTGATGGTGAGTGTTCCGGCGAGGGTGCCGCCGAATTTACTGCGGGCGATTTCGGCGAAGCATTCGTAGGTGCCTTGCAAGATGCCTTGGGTACCGATGTATATCCAGGAACCGGCGGTCATTTGGCCGTACATCATGAGGCCTTCGGCTTCGAGGCGGCGGAATTCGCCCCAGTTGGCCCAGTCGGGTACCAGATGAGAGTTGGCGATAAGCACTCGGGGGGCCCATTCATGGGTACGGAAGACGCCGACCGGTTTGCCGGATTGCACGAGCATGGTTTCGTCATTGTTGAGGGTGGTGAGGGTGCGTTTGATGGCGTGGTAGGCGTCCCAGGAGCGGGCGGCTCGACCGGTGCCTCCGTAGACCACGAGATCTTCGGGGCGTTCGGCTACTTCGGGGTCGAGGTTGTTTTGCAGCATCCGGTAGGCGGCTTCTTGGGGCCAAGCTTTACAGGTCAGATTGGTGCCGCGGGGTGCGTGGATGGGTTGGTGCATGGAGTTTTTTGCCTTTAGTTGTTTCGGCTCTCTTTCTACTCTATATTTCAATTACTGGCAACCAGTTTTACCTAGTGAAAGAGTCGTCGTGAGTAATTCAACCCTCCATGTAGCCCGATCAGCCGAGCGGGTACTCAGTCTTTTAGATGCCGTGGTGTCTGCCGGAGCGTTATCTCTAGGCGAAGCAGCCAAAATTGCTGACCTCCCTATCAGCACCGCTTTACGGCACCTGAAAACTTTGGAACTCAATGGGTATCTAACCCGGGCCGCGGATGGCAGTTTTAGTGTGGGCCCTACTTTTTTGCGTTTGGCTGTGGCATCGTTAGAAGCCAGCCCCATGGCACGTTTAATCTTGGCCGCCCAACCTCACCTTGATGCCTTAACGGAAGCCACCGGTGAATCTAGTTATTTAGCAGTGCTCGAACACGACCATGCTCTTTATTTGGCCACCGCAGAAAGCCCCCGAGCTATTCGCCATGCCGGGTGGGTGGGCCGCACTGTTCCCCTTGACACCACCGCCGTGGGGGCTGCGCTAAATGGCAAAAAACCGGGCAGCGCCCATTGTGTTATTAGCGCTGTGGAGCCTGATGTGTCAGCGGCGGTAGCGGCGGTAACCGGACCCAAGGGCGCCATTGTGGCGGCGCTTTCTGTGTTGGGGCCTTCGCAGCGTCTTACCGGTAAAGCTATGAAGACTGCCGGAATTGCCGTTCTCAAAACTGCTGGGGCCTTGAGCATTGACCTAGCCGGGGAACAACCGTCATGAGTATTGATCTAAACGGACCGGGGGTATCCATTGCCGAGGTGGTGGCGGTGGCTCGGCAATATTCGCCGGTGACTTTGACTCCGGCGGCTACCGAGCGCATGGCGACGGCCCGTCAGATTGTCGAAACCTTGGCCGAGGGTGAGCCCACTTATGGCGTGTCGACGGGTTTTGGGGCTTTGGCTACGGTGACTATCCCGCCGGACCGTCGGGCGGCTTTGCAAGAAGCGTTGGTGCGATCGCATGCGGCAGGCATGGGGCCCAGTGTGGAAACCGAGGTCGTGCGGGCCATGGTGTTTTTACGAGCCCGCACTTTGGCTATGGGTCATAGCGGGGCCCGTCCAGTGGTGGCCGAAAGCTTGTTGGGTCTGATTAATCATGGCATTCACCCACTGGTGCCCGAACACGGATCGCTGGGGGCGTCGGGTGATCTCGCTCCTCTGGCTCACGGGGCATTGGCTTTGTTGGGCGAAGGTCAGGTAGAGGTTGGCGGGGTTCTTCAACCGGCGAGCCAAGCGCTGGCGGCGGCCGGGTTGGAGCCTTTAGCGCTGAGCGACAAAGAGGGTTTGGCGCTCATCAATGGCACCGACGCCATTTTGGGCATGTTGTGCCTGGCTGTTCATGACGCCGAGGTGTTGTTAACGACCGCTGATGTCACAGCGGCTTTAACCGTTGAAGGAGCCTTGGCTACCGACCGGGCTTTTGCTGCCGATGTCATGGGGTTGCGCCCCCACCCGGGCCAAACAGTAAGTGCCGACAATTTGCGGCAATTGTTGGCCGGTTCGCCGCTGGTGGCTAGTCACCGGGATGATGATTTACGAGTGCAAGATGCCTATTCCATTCGCTGCACCCCGCAGGTCAATGGGGCGGCCCGAGACACGTTGGCTTTTGCTCGCACGACGGCCATCAACGAACTGGCTTCGGCTATTGATAACCCCATGTTATTGAGCGACGGTCGGGTGGAGTCGTGCGGCAATTTTCATGCCGCTCCGTTGGGTTTTGCTGCCGACTTTTTAGCGATTGCTTTAAGCGAGGTGGGGGCTATTGCCGAGCGACGCATTGACCGGTTACTCGACAAAACCCGGTCGCATGGGTTACCGCCATTTTTAGCTGACGACCCGGGGGTTGACTCTGGTTTGATGATTAGTCATTACACGGTGGCCGCTATGTGTGCCGAAAATAAGCGCTTGTGTACGCCGGCCAGTGTGGATTCGTTGCCTACCTCAGGCATGCAAGAAGATCATGTGTCGATGGCTTGGGGGGCGGCGCGCAAGCTGCGTAAGGTGGCGGATAATTTGCGGCGTATTTTGGCGGTGGAGTTGGTGGTGGCGGGCCGTGCTGTGGATTTACGGGCCCCCGTTGTTCCGGCGGCCGGTACCGGTGCGGCGTTGGCGGCGTTGCGGCACGTGGTGGACGGCCCAGGGTCAGACCGACATTTGGCACCAGAGCTTGCTAAGGCCGAGGCTTTGTTGGCTGACCACAACTTTTTGGCTGCGGTAAGGGCGGCCTGCGGGCCTTTGGCTTAATCAACTAAGGCGATGCCTTACGGTGCCGACTACTACGGCTATGTGGGCTTCTTCCAAACTGAGACGTGAACCGTTGATTCCTCGGTGTAAGGCGAGTCAAGCCAGTCCTCCCACCGGTGTTCTAAAGACAGGTTCACTGCTGATGTCATGTCATCAAGTTGTGACGGATACACATAACGCAACAAATAAGGAAACAACCGGTTACCAGAAGACGTCATTTCAATTCTTTGCCCCGTAATAGTTTGTTCTTTCTCATCAGTTAGTACAGCGTCAGCGAGAATGCGGTCTACCTCTATAGATCTGATGGAGAAACCATCATGTGTTTTAAGGTCGGGAACAAAAGCTTCGATAATGAAACGCCCCCCAGGTTTAAGTAGCCTTTCGACCGCAGCAACACAAGACTCCTGATCTTTTTGGTTAGTGAGATTAAAAAAAGTATTGAAACCCACAAAAACAAGCGAAAACGTTTCCGGTTCCAATCCGGGCGGATCAGCCATATCGCCTTTAATGAGATTTATCGCCTCAGAACCTGGTTTAGCTCGTAAAAGATCAAGCATCGCGTCTGAAGCATCTACCCCAGTGACATCCAAACCTTGTTTAGCTATTGGTAAAGCAAGACGGCCGCTTCCAACCCCAAGTTCAAGCACCGAACCACCATCAGCCAAAGAAAATATTTTCTCCGCCACCGCATCCGGATTCCCCATTATGGATACAGCAACATTGTCGTCATCCCCGTACCAGTCGTCGTAAACACAAGCAAATAAATCCCCGTAAGTTTCCGGCCCGTACTCTTCCATCCTTTTACTATGCCTTCAATCGGGTCGTTACCGGCAGGGAACACACCGTACCCTTAACTAGTGATGACATATTTAGATCACGCTGCGAGCACCCCAACTCGACCGGAAGTAGTCGAAACGATGATGCCTTGGTTCACCCAACACCCGGGCAACCCTTCGGGCGCCCATCATCAAGCACGAGAAGCCCGACGAGCCGTAGATGAAGCACGAGACGCAGTCGCCGCACTTGTTGGAGCTGATTCCTCCGAAGTGGTGTTCACCAGTGGCGGAACCGAAGCAGACAACCTTGCCATAGACGGTGTTCTCCGAGTCAAAGGCGGCACAGTAGTTTGCACCGCAACTGAACACCCCGCGGTTCTTGAACCAGTAAGAGACAACGGCGGCATCATTGTCCCCACCGACCATTTAGGGCAAATAAATTTAGAAACGTTCACAGAAACCTTAGATTCAGTTGACAACATTTCGTTAGTTTCCGCTATGACCGCCAACAACGAAACAGGAATCATCAACCCGATAACAAGCATCACTACTCTTTTACAAGAACGATCTCCAGAAACTTTCCTCCACACTGACGCTGTCCAAGCAACCGCTTGGCTTGATTTAGTCAAACACTGCGAAGGGGCCGATCTCGTAAGCATCACGGGACACAAATTCGGCGGGCCAAAAGGAGCGGGCGCTCTCATAGTCAAAAAAGGCGTCCCTTTCACTGCGACACAACGCGGGGGAGGACAGGAAAGAGACCGACGAAGCGGAACCCAAAATGTTCCCGCCATCGTTGGCCTCGGCAAAGCCGCTCAACTCATCATCACCGAAAGAGAAACACTCGCATCCCGCATCACCGCTCTACGCGACCGACTCGAAGAAAAACTCATCGCTTTAATCCCAGACACATTCCGCACTCTCCCACAAGACAGCAACCGAACCCCACAAATAGCGCACCTCTGTTTCAAAGGTGTAGAAAACGAATCGTTATTATTTCTTCTAGAGCAAGAAGGAATCGCAGCTAGCGCAGCTTCATCTTGTGCCAGCGGAGCACAACAAGCCTCTCATGTTCTCCACGCCATGGGAATCGACTATGAAACCGCAGCAGGATCAATCCGCCTTTCCTTAGGTTGGACAACCACCGAAGAAGAAATAAACCACGCCCTCACCGTCATACCTGCCGCCGTCACCCAGCTAAGGGAATACCCAAAATGAGTAGAGTTATGGTCGCCATGTCAGGAGGCGTTGATTCTTCAGTCGCTGCCGCGTTAATGAAAGAAAAAGGACACGAAGTAGTCGGAGTCACACTACGACTTTGGGGCGGAGAATCAGATTCTGGCTGCTGCGCCATCTCCGATGTAGACGATGCACGCCGAGTCTGTGATGCATTAAACATAGAACATCATGTGTTCAACATGAGCGACGAGTTCGACCATCACGTTGTTGACCCGTATGTTTCCAGCCACGCCACCGGCCTCACCCCAAACCCCTGTATTGAATGCAACCGACATATAAAATTTGATCTCCTCCATCACCGAGTCCAAGCCCTCGGCTTTGACCGTCTCGCTACCGGCCACCACGCCCGCATCACAACACAACCCGACGGAACTTATCGACTGGCACGCGCCATCGACATCACTAAAGACCAGTCCTATGTTCTTTTCATGCTTGATCAAAGCAAACTCTCCGCACTAGATCTACCCATAGGGGACCTCACCAAAGACCAAGTACGAGACTTGGCAACACAACTAGATTTACGAACCGCAACCAAACCAGACAGCCAAGATGTCTGTTTCATAACCCGTGAACACGGCCGCGACGAATTTCTTCGTCAAAGAATTCCACTTACCCCTGGGCGCGTAATCAACACCGAAGGAACCGAAGTGGGTAGCGTCGACGCAGTAGAGATGGTCACTATCGGACAAAGAAAAGGAATGGCCACCGCAGGGGGAACAAACCCGCGTTACGCAATAAGCGTTGACGTACCCAATGCGACAGTCACAGTAGGAACACCAGAAGATCTCTTAGTTGAGTCAACATCAGTTAAAGACTGTGTTTGGGCAAACCAACTAACTGACGGACCGGTGTTTGTTCAAATTAGCGCCCACGGTAAAGCGATGAAAGCGACACTAAAAGACAACACGGTTTATTGGGAAGAACCACAACGCCGAGTAGCCCCAGGTCAAGCCGTCGTATTTTATGATACCGACGAAGTGCTAGGCGGAGGAATGGCCTGTTAACGAACGGCTAGTCGCCTCAGATAAAAAAGAATCCGGGCGAACCGGAGCGAACAAAAAAGCCTCAATTGTTGCCTTTTCAGTTTCTTTATTGATTGCTGCTGGCCATACATCATGCGGCGATTCGCAACGAACTTCAAGAGCGAGACCGTAAGCGCCTTGAGTGAAATCCGTGGCGTCAGTATTTGCCGAAGCTGGACCTAGTGAATCAATTTCGCTTTTTTGGAAAAGAGTCGGCTCATTCAAAGCTAAATGGTCATGTAAAACGAGTCCTGCGGGAACAAGAACTACCCATCTACGGTTGAGTTGATGAAGAGATCTCAACCCAAAGAAAGTTAACGGAAACCCAACAACACAGACAACGACACCGGCAACGAAATATTCTTCAGCCAACAAGTAAGGGCCACAAATCAAACCAGCAACAGAAACCAAATAAGTCGCTGGACGAAGAAACCCGGTAACCGCACCTGAGGCCCGCAACAAAAACCGTTTTTCATCACCATAGGAAAGCTGATCCACAAAAAGATCCCCAATAGTCGCATTAGAACTCGCTAACAAAGCAGCCACGACAAAAACCAATGCAGCAATTATCACAGAAGAAGTAGCCGAAGATGTTGCCGCCCAGAGCACAAGAACACCAGAAGTAACAGTCCCGAAGCGAACAACAGTGAGTGATAAAGGGCGAGGAACAAAAGTAGAAATAAGAGCCAACGTCCAAAGACCCCAAAGAACCACGGAAAGTATTGAACGCGGGGTTTGTTCAAGAGGGTTTAACCCATCAGCGAGCAAAGGCCCGACACCGAGAGGAAAATTAATCCAAATCATGCGTAAACCAAATAAAAGTAGCCGATTTATGTTTCTTTGAGAAATGTTCACAAGGTAATGCTAGAGAATTTCACACCTTCCCGGTCCAACCAGAGCATCCCGGTAGAATAAAAGTGTGGCAAACGACAACAATCCGACGGATATTGCAGCAGCAAGAATCCAAGAATTACGTGAGTCAATCCAATATCACAACGAGCGCTATCACACCTTTGACTCACCTGAAATATCAGATGCCAATTACGACGCGCTCCTCATCGAGTTAAAAGACCTGGAACAACTCCACCCCAGTCTCATTACCGCTGATTCCCCAACGCAACTCGTAGGAGCCAGCACCATCAACACATTCGAAGAAGTGACCCACCGCCTCCCAATGATGTCTCTAGATAACGCTTTTGACATAGACCAATTAGAAGCATGGGCAGATCGAGTTAGAAAAGGACTACAAGAAGAAAGTATAGAACCCCAGTGGGTATGCGAACTCAAATTTGATGGACTTGCCGTTTCTTTAATCTACGAAGAAGGCCAATTCGTTCAAGCAGCTACCCGCGGAGACGGAAAAGTAGGTGAAGACGTCACCGCAAACGTTCAAACCATAAAAAGCATCCCCCATGCATTGCCGGAAGGAGCACCCACCTTTCTGGAAGTTCGCGGCGAGGTGCACATGTCTCTCACCGCATTTAAAGAACTCAACGAAAAACAACGAATCGCTGAAGAAAAAACTTACGCAAACCCACGCAACACCGCCGCCGGATCCCTGCGACAAAAAGACTCAAAAATTACTGCCACCCGGAACCTTTCCTTCTGGGCATACGCAGTAGGAGACATCGAAGGAATAGAACAACAAGATTCCCATCTCGACACCCTGCACCTTTTACAAACACTTGGGTTCCCTGTAAATGAAAAAGCAGAAAGGTTCGAAAATTTCTCTTCAGTTATTGAATTTATAAACAAAATAGAAAAAACACGACACGATTTGGATTATGAAATAGATGGAGTGGTAGTAAAAGTCGACGCACTCTCAATGCAACAACAGCTCGGAGCTACCGCTCGAGCACCCCGTTGGGCTATGGCCTATAAATTGCCACCGGAAGAACAAACAACCACCCTGTTAAACATAGAAGTATCAATCGGAGCTGGAGGACAAGCCACCCCATTCGCTCGGCTAGACCCTGTAGTTGTCGGCGGGTCAAAAGTCTCCACCGCAACTCTTCACAACTCAGATCAAGTAAAAGCAAAAGATGTCCGCCCGGGCGACACCGTAATAGTCCGAAAAGCCGGCGACGTCATCCCCGAAGTCGTCGGACCCGTCTTATCTGAACGCAACGAAAACAGTAAACCCTGGAATTTCCCCACCCAATGCCCGATTTGTGACGCGGCACTGGTTCGCCCAGAAGGCGAAGCAGCCACCTTTTGCCCAAATTACGCCTGTCCAGCACAAGTACGCGGAAGAATCACTCACTTCGTATCCCGAGGAGCCATGGACATAGAAGGATTCGGAGAACAAACTGTCGACCTGTTCGTCTCTGAAAAACTTATCTCAGACGTCGCAGACATTTTCACTCTAGACATGGAAACAATTGCCACGTTTGAAGGATTCGGAGAAACCTCAATCAACAATTTAAAAACAGCCATCCAAACATCAAAAACCCAGCCCCTCGGACGACTTCTCTTCGGTTTACGCATCCCGCATGTCGGCACCACCGTTGCTGATCTCATAGCGCAATCATTTACTAATCTAGACGGCGTAGAACAGGCCACCATTGAAGCTTTAGAAGCCATCGAAGGCCTCGGACCAGTTATTGCAGTGTCCATACATGTATGGTTACGACAAGAACACAACCAACAACTTCTCTCCAAACTCAGACAAGCAGAAGTCAACCTTCAAGCAGCTTCTTCTACAACATCTCAAGAGAACGCTGAACTACTTAAAGGAATGACCGTCGTAGTCACTGGAACTCTCACCACCATGAAAAGAAACGAAGCCAAAACGGCAATTCTTGAAAGAGGAGGAAAGTCTCCCGGAACTGTTTCGTCTGCAACCACCGCGTTAGTAGCAGGAGAAGGCGGCGGATCAAAACTTTTAAAAGCCGAATCTCTCAACATTCCGGTACTGGATGAGGAAGCATTCATTCAACTTTTAGAAACTGGAAAAATTTTCTTCTAGCCGTCGACGCGAAAACACCAGCTAAAAAATTGAACACGATCGGGTGAACGCACCTCCCAATAACGAATCTGAGCGCACACTTCTCGAGCGGGAAGACGTTCAAGAGACAAATTCTCATCAGGACGGAAAATAATCGAATTAAGAGCACGCTCAATCCGTTGTTCATCCAACGGTATTTGAACATTGTCAATATAAGTCAATTCCCCTGACCAGCCTGAAGCCAAAATCACACCAACGTTAGATTGAGGAAGAATAGTGTCTCCACGAGGAGGAATTAACTCAACTATTGCCGGATTACTAACAACACTCACATCATCGGAGCTGTCATCAGTAGCGATGATGGCAGCAACTAACGCTCCAACTCCTAAAGCTAAAAGAATAGAAATACCTAAAGCATTACGATGATTCACACAAGTGAGACTACCTAGGTTATTACCGGACTAGCGTAGAGGGGATGAATGAATCAACTAAATCATTTTCCCCAGAAGGAAATTCCCCTGACTTAAGTGGCCAAGTACTTAATCAGCGGTATCGCCTGCATCAGACAATAGGAACGGGAACTTCCGGCACGGTCTATGTCGCAGTTGATCTCAACACCAGCCAAAGAGTGGCCGTGAAGGTTCTACATTCTTCTCTAAACAATGACAAAAAATTTATTGAACGTTTTTACGCCGAAGCGAAGAGAGTCAACGGTCTGAGTCACCCAAACATTCTCAAACTCCATGACTGGGGTGTAGATGGTTCTCCCTATCTAGTAACCGAATATTTAGGGGGAGGAAGTTTAAGAAGTATTTTGACCACCGGATACACGCTTAGCCCTAGCCAAGCACTTTTAGTGGGGTTAGAAGCATGCAAAGCTCTCAGCTATGCCCATGAACGCGGAATAGTTCATCAAGACATCAAGCCAGCCAATTTTCTTTTCGGCCAAGACGGAAAGCTTCGTATCAGCGATTTTGGCTTAGCTAGCGCGCTAACGGAAGTAACTCACTCAGAAATATTCCCAGAAGGATTTGTTGGAACGGTTCGTTACGCATCTCCAGAACAGGCCACTGGCCAGGAACTCAACGGCAGTTCAGACATTTACGCTCTTGCAATCGTTTTTGTTGAGGTAGTTACCGGCCGCACCCCATTTCTTTCAGACACTCTTGCCGGAACTTTAAAAGCTCGTGTAGGTCAATCAGTTCCTATCCCAGGGGACCTTGGACTGTTAGCTCCAGTAATACAAAAAAGTGGCTTAGCAAACCCATCTGAGCGCCCAACAGCAGAACGTATGAGACAGATGCTTCTAGAAGCATCTTCCTCTCTTCCTCGCCCCAACGCTCTTCCTCTAGTTGGTCCGGGAGAGATCGGAGCAGCTCCTTTACCTGGAGAGGCCACAATAGTTGCACCTCGCCATGAACAGAAAATGAAAAAGCCGCAACGTCTACGAGCTGTCGGACCAAAGCGCCGCTGGCCAACGATAATGCTAGCTGGTGTACTTTTAGCCGCAGCGATCGTAGGAGGTGTTCTGTTATGGCAAAACACACAATCAGAAGAGATAGCGGTTCCTTCGGTCGCTGGACGATCCATCGAGGAAACATACGAGCGCCTTATCAAACTTGGATGGACGGTAGAGGAACAATACGAACGACGTGATGGGACTACGGAAGGACAAATACTTGGGACCGACCCACCAGCAGGATCGTTTCATGAAAATGATCAAACAGTGGCAATAATTATCTCGTTAGGACCTACTCGGGTGACCATACCCGTTGACATTCAAGGCAACACATTAGAAGCAGCCACACAGTTAATTGAAGAATCTGGCCTCATGTTAGGAGAAGTCATTCTGACCTATAGTGAAGAAATCCCAGAAGGGTTTGTAATAGGTTCACTATCTTTATCAGAAGATCTCCCACAAGGCGGAGCAGTTGATTTAGAGGTATCGCAAGGTCCTCCCCCAAGAATAATTCCTGAAGGTTTAGTCGGACAAGAAGTTCCCGAAGTTCAGAGCGTTCTCGCCGCTCTTGGACTCAACCTAGAACTTGTTGAAGAGTACAGTTCCACAATTGCAATCGGTTTGGTTTCATCAATAAGCCCACCAGAACAATCAGAAATAAATTTTGATTCAACTGTGGTGATCGGCGTGTCATTAGGACTTATGCCTCGCGCTGTACCCGATGTGGTGGGCCTTGATCGTGTGGCTGCTGAAATGCGTCTGCAGTCCTCAGGATTCCTAGTGATAGCGATAGATGGACCTCAGAGCGGTGTAGTGACCGTTCAAACCCCAATAGCTGGAGAAATGGCTATACCAAATGAAACGATTGAGTTAGTCACCCAATGAGCAGTAAAATAAGAGAAGAAAGTCAACGGTTAGGCTCTACCCTCAAATCTAATGAATGAACGAATTTCTCGCGATGATGTAGCTCATGTGGCCCGCTTGGCCTGTCTTTCTTTGACAGATGCTGAACTTGATGCATTCACTAATCAGTTATCAAACATTTTGGAACATGCTGCAGATCTTGACGCACTTGAATTGGCAGAGGTTGAACCAACAGCACACCCGTTACCTCTCGTAAATGTTTTTCGTGATGACGAACCGGGGGAATTAGCGGACAGAGAAAAGTTTTTAGCAAGCGCACCACAAGTTGAAAATAATCAGTTCAAAGTTCCTCCCGCTCTAGGAGATCCCTCATGAACGCTAGAGAAATCTCATCAGCAATTCGAAAAGGCGAAACAACAGCCAAAGATGTTCTTGAGAACCATTTAACAGTTATTCAAGACCGAGAAGAAGAAATCCACGCCTTTAATCTGGTGATGACAGAAGAAGCCAGAAATGAAGCAGAAGGCATAGATGCACTGATAGCGAAAGGGAAAGATCCGGGGCCGTTAGCTGGAATACCTGTAGCGGTGAAAGACAACATTTGTACTTTAGGAATACCCACCACTTGTTCTTCAAAAATTCTTGATGGTTGGCGCCCTCCATATGATGCCACCATCATTAAACGCCTCCGGGATGCAGGAGCAGTAATAGTAGGAAAAACAAATCTTGATGAATTCGCAATGGGGGCGTCAACAGAAAATTCTGCTTTTGGGCCCACACGAAACCCTCTTGATACGACACGTGTTCCTGGCGGATCTTCCGGAGGTTCAGCAGCAGCAGTGGCGGCAGGATTCGCGCCTCTAGCGATCGGCAGTGATACCGGTGGTTCTATTCGCCAACCCGCAGCACTATGTGGAGTGGTGGGAGTAAAACCGACTTATGGTCGCGTTTCCCGTTATGGTCTCGTAGCTTTCGCCTCCAGTTTGGATCAAATCGGCCCGTTCGCAGAAACAGTTTCCGACGCAGCACTACTACTTGAAACAATATCTGGGCATGACCCACTAGATACAACCTCTATTATTGAACCTCCACTTGATCTCTCCACGGCTTTAACTCAGGGAGTAAAAGGACTTCGAATCGGGGTAATAGACGAATTAAGCGGGGGAGCAGTTGAAGGCATTTCTGATGAAGTGCTCAGCTGCTTAGACGACGCAGTGCAAGCACTCACTACCGCTGGAGCCATAGTTGAACGAACATCCGTGCCTTCAACTGTTTATGGACTGTCTGCCTATTATGTGATCGCTCCTGCGGAAGCTTCTTCAAATTTAGCCCGATACGACGGAGTCCGATTCGGTCCAAGAGTCGACGCTAAAACAACTTCAGAAATGATGGTTGCGACTCGAACAGCAGGTTTTGGAGATGAAGTAAAACGTCGAATCATGCTCGGCACTTATGCTCTTTCTGCTGGTTATTACGACGCCTACTACGGAAAATCGCAAAAAGTTCGAACTCTTATAATGAACGATTTCGCAAATGCCTATGAGAAATATGACTTACTTCTCAGCCCTACTGCCCCTACCACCGCCTTCCCTCTAGGGGACAAAACTGAAGACCCCCTTCAAATGTATTTGCAAGACATTTGTACTATCTCTTCCAACTTGGCAGGACATCCCGCAATGTCTGTTCCTTTTGGTAAAGGAATAGACGGGCTTCCAGTCGGTATACAAGTCTTAGCACCTGCTATGGACGAACACACGATGTTCCGTGCCGGAGCGGTACTTGAGTTTTCAAATCAAGGACAGGCATGACTGATAACACTCTTGACGGATGGGAAATAGTGATCGGGTTAGAAGTTCACGCTGAACTCGCAACAGCCACCAAACTCTTTTCATCCGCACGAAATATCTTTGGAGGAGACCCAAACACCAATATTGACCCTGTCTCCTTAGGCCTTCCCGGATCATTACCTGTTTTGAACCAGAAAGCTGTGGAATTAGCTATCCGAGTCGGCTTAGCGCTGAACAGTCGAGTTCAACGATCAGTTTTTGCTCGAAAAAACTATTTTTACCCAGATATGCCTAAGGCTTACCAAATCTCACAATTTGATCTCCCAATCAATGAAGGAGGATGGCTTGAACTCCCTGATGGCCGTCAAATAGGTATAGAACGAGCCCACCTAGAAGAAGACACCGGCAAAAGTTCACACGTAGGAGGCGGCGGACGTATACACGAAGCCGACTATTCACTCGTTGATTACAACCGAGCCGGAGTCCCTCTCATTGAAATTGTAGGAGCACCTGATTTACGAAGCGCAGATGATGCTCGAGATTACGTATCAGAATTACGCTCCATCCTGGTCGCTATTGGCGCTTCAGACGGAAAAATGGAAGAAGGATCAATGCGAGTTGACTGCAACGTTTCAGTTCGCCTACAAGGAAATGAAGAATTTGGAACTCGATGCGAAGTCAAGAACATCAACTCGCTTCGATCTCTAGGAAGAGCAATCGAATATGAAGCAAGACGCCAAGTCGACATCATCACTTCCGGTCAAGAAGTAGAACAACAAACCCGCCACTGGGACGAAGCAGATGGACGTACGCACAAACTTCGCTCAAAAGAAGAAGCCTTTGATTATCGCTACTTTTCCGAACCAGACCTTGTCCCCTTAGACCCATCTCCAGAGTGGATCTCCGAAATAAAAGAAGCAATGCCACCATTGCCTCGCCAACGACGAATTGACCTAGCGGAAGCAGCAGAAATAGAACCTAAAGCCGCAACGCTAATAGTTGAAAGAAATCTGGATGATTTCGCAATGTCAGCAATTAAAAAAGGAGCCGACGCCACGCGTGTACTAGTGCATCTCGCGAACAATTTAGCTGACGGAGTAGGGCAACTCACCGTAGACGCATTCGCTGCACTTATAGATCTAGAAACAAGTGGAGATCTAAGCGCCACGCAAGCAAAAACAGTGCTGGCTGATCTCGTAGACAATGGTGGGGACCCAGCAAAAATTGCGGCTAACCACGGATTCGAAGCAATGGACTCTTCAGAACTTGAAGCACTAATCGAAGGAATAATTACGGAACATCCTGACGATTGGACAGCTTTCGCTCAAGGAGACGCGGAAGAGCGCAAGAAAAAGTCTGGTTTTTTCGTTGGCCAAGTGATGAAAATGACGAAAGGTCAAGCAGACGGGAAAGTCGTTAACGACATTCTTTTACGTCGTGCAGAAAACTAAGTTCCAGTAACCTGCCAGCGACCACTAAGAAAACGTGCCCCTAATAAGACTGAGCGAAGTCCCATAAATAACCAAATCACTGCCCATAACCAGCCGATTCCAAGATCCCAAATGCGTGTAAGACTCATAAGCGGGATTGTGAAAATAGCAGACGTAGTCATTGCTTTAGCTAAATAATTATGATCACCTGCCCCGATGAGAATGCCATCTAAAGCGAAAGCCACTCCAGATAGTGGAGCCATTAATGCCACGTGAAGAAATAAGAATCCAGATAAAGCAATCACTGATGGATCGTTAGAAAAAACTTGAGCTAGTGGAAGATGGGTAGCGGCTAGTACGCCTCCACCAACCACCCCAATACCCACTGACCAAATAATGGTTCTTTCCCCAACTTTTTGCGCCTCTTTCGAATCGCCAGCCCCGAGAAGGTTGCCGATCATGGCTTGTGCCGCGATAGCCATAGCATCCATAGCCATCGCCAAAGTAAACCACATCTGAAAAGCGACTTGGTGAGCGGCAATATCAATATCACTAATACGAGTGGCGACAGCAGTAGCAAATAAGAAAGTTCCAGCCAGAGAAAGATTACGCATGAAAAGTTGAACAGATATTTGCAGTAAGCGTTTCAGAAGAGCAAACCTAGGAACTAATGAAACTTGATGCGGTCGGATCGCTTTAGCGATCCAGAATAAATAGATACCGGCCCCTGTCCACTGAGCAACTACAGTCGCTGCAGCAGATGCACCTATCCCCATTTTGAATCTATAGATAAGAACTAACTCGAGAACCAGATTTAGCACTGCTGTTCCTACGGATACCCACAGAGGACGCACAGTGTCTTTCACTCCTCGTAAGTATCCGACGCCCGCCAACATGATCAACATGGCTGGAGCCCCGTACATGCTTACTCGAAGGTAGATACGTGCCTGATTGAGAAGGTCGCCGTTTGCCCCCATAGCTTTTAACAATTGAGTAGAAAAAAGAAAAACAATTGTTCCTAAAAAAAGTCCTGTCATGACAGCAAGCCAAATGCTTTGGACTATTTGACTTGCGGCTTTTCTCTCTTCTTTCGCTCCCGCGAGTCTTGCAATAGTAGCTGTTGTGCCATAAGCAAGAAAAAAACATAGGCCATAGATCAGTAGCAAAGCAGATGAAGAGACACCTAAACCACCTAATGAAGATGTTCCTAGATGGCCCACAACAGCAGTGTCTGCGAGAACATAGAGAGGTTCAGCTAAAAGAGCTCCAAGTGCCGGAACAGCTAGCTTTAACAGTTGTTTATCACGAGACAAAATAGCCATAAATCAAATCTACTTGGCGGACAAGGTGCTGATGTCAGGTTTTCCGCTCTACCCTTCACATTATGAGTGAAACCACAGAACACGACCCAAGACCCCGTTCCCGCGAAGTGACAGAAGGCGCTAGCCGAGCTCCCGCCCGGGCGATGTTGCGGGCAGTGGGGATGACTGAAGATGATTTTTCCAAACCACAGGTAGGAGTAGCATCTTCATGGAATGAAGTAACTCCCTGCAACCTTCCTCTGGATGGTTTAGCTAAACGAGCAAAAAATGGAGTGAAATCAGCCGGAGGTTTCCCTCTTGAATTCAACACAATCGCTGTTTCTGACGGAATTTCAATGGGTCACGAAGGAATGCGCGCCAGCCTAGTAAGTCGAGAAATAATCGCAGATTCAGTTGAAGCAGTAATGCATGCAGAAAGATTCGATGCCTTCGTAAGTTTTGCCGGTTGCGATAAATCACTACCTGGAATGTTGATGGCAGCCGCTCGCATCGACCTCCCCTCAGTCTTTGTTTATGGCGGATCAATCATGCCAGGGGAACATAACGGCCAGAAACTCGACATCGTCAGCGTATTTGAAGCAGTTGGAGCCCATGCCGTAGGCGAAATAGACGACGAAGAACTCTATGCAATAGAAAGCAAAGCATGCCCCACAATCGGTTCTTGCGCAGGAATGTTCACTGCAAACACAATGGCCGCAGTAGGAGAAGCTATCGGAATGTCCTTACCTGGATCAGCATCTGCAGCAGCTATTGACAACCGTCGCGGCGACATAGCTTACGCAAGCGGAACTGCAGTAATGCAACTCCTGGCGGCCGGAATTCGACCACGACACATAATGACAAAAGCAGCTTTCGAAAACGCAATTGCAGTAGTCATGGCGTTAGGGGGATCCACCAATGCGGTACTTCACCTTCTCGCTATCGCTTTTGAAGCCGGCGTTGACCTAGTTCTTGAAGATTTCAATAAAGTCGCAGCACGAGTCCCTCACTTAGCCGACACTAAACCACATGGCCAATATCACATGTTTGACATTGACCAAATCGGCGGTGTCCCAGTCGTGATGCAAATGCTGCTAGAAGAGGGTCTTTTGCACGGAGACGAAATCACCGTTACTGGCAAGACAGTTGCTGAAAACCTAGAAATGCTCAACCCTCCAGAGCCTGACGGTGAAGTAATACACACTTTTGATAACCCAATAAATGACATCGGAGGAATCACAGTTCTCACCGGATCACTAGCTCCGAAAGGGTCTGTGCTCAAAGTCGCAGGAATAGACACTGATCATTTTGATGGCAGAGCCCGTGTCTTTGACGGGGAAGACGACGCTATGGAAGCTGTTCTAGGAGACAGAATTGAAGCTGGAGATATTGTCGTCATACGTTATGAAGGACCCAAAGGCGGACCTGGCATGCGAGAAATGCTTGCAATAACAGGAGCGATGAAAGGCGCAGGACGAGGAGGAGACGCCGCGCTGATAACAGATGGACGATTCTCTGGAGGGACCCACGGATTTTGCGTAGGGCACGTAGCCCCCGAAGCCGTAGACGGAGGCCCTATAGCTTTAATCGAAGAAGGCGACCGCATAGTTATTGATGTTCGAAGTAACACAATTGACTTAATGGTGGAAGAAACAGAGTTAGAAAAAAGACGAGCCAGCCTAAAACCTTTTCAACCGCGCTACGAGTCCGGCTTTTTGGCCAAATATGCTGCTTTAGCTCGCGGTGCTGAAGAAGGCGCAGTAACCGACGCATAAATCATTTTTTAAATACCTATATCCATCAAAGGAAATGATGGAAGAACAAAACGAAAACCGCAACAAACGCAACCCATTCATTAAATACGCGTGGATACCAGGAGCAGCTGTAGGCATGTACTACGCACTTCACTGGATCTGTAAAGCAATCTGGTAAATGAGTTCACAACTAGGAATCTGCGTAAACCTTAAAGAAGGATGGGTCGTTATTAGTTCTTATGTTTGGACCACAGCTCAGAGTAGTAGCGAAATAACCGTAATCTTGGGTAAATCAGTCAACTAGTCTGATACTCGTTGAAACCTTCAAGGTTGTTGCTTGGGTCTTTAAAGACCCATACTTAAAGCCTATGAAAAGTAAAAGCACCACGACCTGGTTAGTAGTAGTGCCCTAGGCGCACATCGTCCAAAAGACGAATGTGTGCCTGACCTCCCGAAATTGGGAGGTCATTTTACTTTTCAGCCCAACTACTAGAAACAAATCAATTTAGACTTGGAAAAGTTATGAAAACAGATGGCGGTCAAGCCCTAATCCGATCTCTCGAAAGAGAGGGAGTAGAAGTCATGTTTGGCCTGCCCGGAGGAGCAATTCTGCCGGTCTATGACCCCATCATTGATTCAAAGATCCGTCACATCTTGGTTCGACACGAACAAGGTGCAGGACACATGGCTGAAGGTTACGCCCAAGCAACAGGAAAACCAGGTGTTGCCATGGTTACAAGCGGACCAGCCGCTACAAACATTGTGACCCCACTATGTGATGCCTACCTTGACTCAATTCCAATGGTGGTAATTACTGGACAAGTGCCAACCGCAGCAATAGGAACGGACGCCTTCCAAGAATGTGACACCACCGGAATCACCGCTTCAATTACCAAACACAATTTCCTAGTCACCGAAGCACAAGACATCCCACAAGTAATTAAAGAAGCATTCCATATAGCAACAACTGGACGTCCCGGTCCAGTTCTTGTAGACATCCCAAAAGACATTGTTGATCCAAATAGCCCCCGATCAACTCTTGAATGGGAAGACAGCGTAGAAATAGACCTTCCCGGGTACAAAGTTGATACATCAGTCGATCCTGAAGCTATCCAAAAAGCAGTGGAACTGATTCAGAATGCGGAAAGACCCATCCTTTACATAGGAGGAGGAATCCTCAAATCAAGAGCAGCGGAAGCACTTCTGGAACTTGCAGAACTCACCGGAATCCACGTAGTAACCACCTTGATGGCACGCGGAGCTTTCCCGGACAGTCATGAGCTTTGCCTCGGAATGCCTGGCATGCATGGAAACTTTACAGCAGTGACCGCAATGCAGGAATCAGACCTGTTGGTAACTCTCGGAGCACGATTTGATGATCGGGTCACAGGAAAACTTGACGAATTCGCTGTAAACGCGAAGATTATTCATGTTGATATTGACCCCGCAGAATTAGGTAAAGTCCGTCAACCAGATGTACCAATACAAGGGGATTGTCGCACAGCAATAGAAGCGATGCTATCGGTCCTACGAGCATCAGGATCAAGTGACGCGGACCGAACAGCATGGAAGTCTCGTGTTAGTGGCTGGCAAGAACGTTTCCCACTCGTTTATGAACCATCAACACCGGAACAAGCACTCAAACCCCAATTCGTAATTGAAAAACTTCGCGACGCCACACCTTCAGACACCATTGTTGCTTCAGGAGTAGGCCAACATCAGATGTGGGCAAGCCAGTATTGGACATTTAACCATCCGTACACCTGGATAAATTCTGGAGGGCTTGGAACAATGGGATTCTCAATCCCAGCAGCAATCGGAGCCAAAGTCGGCTGCCCTGAAAAAATGGTATGGGCTATAGACGGAGATGGATGTTTCCAAATGACCGCTCAGGAACTCGTCACCGCAAGAGTAGAAAATATTCCAATCAAAGTCGCCCTTTTGAACAATTCATACTTGGGTATGGTAAGACAATGGCAAGACATGTTCTATGAAGAACGTCATTCAGAAGTCTTCCTTTCAAAAGAGATTCCTGACTATAAAGGTTGGGCAGAATCCATGGGTTGCTTCGCTATGAGAGTAGAAGACCCAGAAGAAGTAGAAGAAGCAATTGCTCAAGCCAATGAGATAGAAGACCGCCCTGTTGTCATTGATTTCCGAACTGCAGCTGAAGAAAAGGTCTACCCAATGGTTGCATCAGGAACAGGCAACTCAGAAGTGATTGTCCCCCCTTCTCAGGAGAATGAAATTAGATGAGTGCTGAACCCAAAGGACACCGCGACCACATACTGGTTGTTATCGTCGAGAACAAATCCGGTGTTCTAGCAAGAGTCGCAAGTTTGTTTGCGAGAAGAGCCTTCAATATCCAATCTTTAGCAGTTGCGCCTACAGAAGATGATCACTTAAGCCGCATCACAATTGTTGTAGACGGTGAATCAGCACCAATAGAACAAGTAGTTAACCAATTAGACAAACTCATCAACGTTGTCGACATTCAAGACCTGCAGCCAGGGCATGCCATAGAGCGAGAATTAATGCTGGTCACGGTAGCGGTCGAACCAGAACATCGTGACGATATCGTGGAACAACTTGATCGAGCAGGCGGAAAAGTCATGAGTGTAGGAACCGACTCTATGATGCTTTCTCTAGTAGGAGACCCTGATCACATTGATACGTTCGAAAATTTACTCAGACCATTTGGAATCATAGAAATTCAGAGAACAGGTCGAGTCGCACTGGCTAACTTAGACGAAACTATTGAATAAAGAACTTAAAGTAAAAGAGAGATAAGAGAAAAAAATGGCAAATATTTATTATGAGAGTGACATAAACCGAGGAGCAATCGCTGAACGAAAAGTAGCTATTTTGGGCTATGGATCACAAGGACACGCTCATGCCTTAAACCTAAAAGAATCAGGTGTAGAGGTTTGTGTCGGACTCCGAGAAGGATCAGGATCTGTAGCAAAAGCCGAAGAAGCAGGACTCACTGTTCGCACACTTTCAGAAGCATCCGCATGGGCAGATGTGATCATGATTCTTCTTCCAGACACAGATCAGGCAGAGGTTTATCAAGAACATGTCGCTCCCAATCTAAATACTGGAGACGCACTGGCATTTGCTCATGGTTTTAACATTAGATTTAATCTGATAACACCTCCGGAAGATGTTGATGTCATCATGATTGCCCCTAAAGGTCCAGGACATCTTGTCCGTCGAACTTATGTTGAAGGCGGAGGGGTTCCATGTCTCATAGCGATGGAACAAGACCCAACCGGCGGAGCAAAAGACCTCGCATTAGCATATGCAGATGGAGTAGGCGGAGCTCGAGCAGGAATAATTGAAACAACTTTCACTGAAGAATGTGAAACCGATCTTTTTGGTGAACAGGTAGTGCTTTGTGGCGGCGTCACTGAACTTGTAAGAAGTGCTTTTGACACGCTGGTTGATGCTGGTTACCAACCAGAGATCTGTTATTTCGAATGTCTACACGAACTAAAACTCATCGTTGACCTCATATATGAACAAGGCATCGGAGGTATGCGTTATTCAGTTTCTGATACAGCCGAATATGGCGATTTAACTCGAGGACCTCGGGTCATAAATGATCAAGTTCGAGTCACAATGAAAAAAGTTCTTGACGAAATTCAGTCAGGTGCTTTCGCTGAAGAGTGGGTTGCTGAAGCTCATTCTGGTAGAGAAAATTTTTATGCATTAGAAGAAAAAGGTCGTCAACACCGCATAGAACAAGTTGGTTCAAAATTGCGTGCAATGATGCCTTGGATTAGCGCTGGAAAAGTTTCTGTCCAAGATGCATCAGGTGGACAGGGCTAACAGCAATCAGTGCCTGATCTTGGCGAGCAGCAAAAAAATAATTCAACTATTTGGCGCGAACACAGCCGTAAAGCAGCTTTTGTTTCACATCAACTCATCGGATGGATCTACTGGGATCCAGAAGCAATCGCTAACTATGCAGCGCTTGGAGTGCCAGACGGTGTTGGGTATTACATTGCCACTCGCGGGTCATCCCTTGGAGCAGCAGGAAACTCTGCTGTCACAGCAGCATTTTATTCAATCCATCCTCGATATATAGAAGGATGCCTTGACCTGTGCAGGGAACACACCACGTTTGAGGAGGCAGCGGAAGCTCGAAATCAAGCAGTAGCTTCCGGACTAAAAAAATTCTCACCAGAGATATGTGAGTCGCTGGCAGCAATGGAATCAAAATTATGGGATTCCGCAGAAAGTCTTCCCGTCGCCGGTCGTGTTTTATTTTCCTCTCTCGTTGATTGGCCTCGACATGTAGACCCGCTTATATCAGCTTGGCTAGCAGTAAACGCGATCAGAGAGTGGCGCGGAGACACTCATTGGGCAATACAGATAAGCGAAGAACTTGACGAGAGTATGGTAGGAATTCTCGATGGAGCTTGGAGAGGCTATGAAGATGACTGGTTAGCGCGAAGTCGCGGAGCTGACGATGCTGCACTTGAGAAAGCCTATGTGAAACTAGAACAGCGAGGATTAGCGAAAGATCATAAAGTCACAGACGCAGGATTGTTGTACCGGCAAGACCTTGAAGACAAACTCGATGACTTAACCAGTGTTGCATGGCAAACCTTAGGTTATGAAGAAACAATGCAGTTTATTAATTTGATAGAGCCAGTTGGTTCACGTTATGTCAAACGTATAGACGAAACAGCGGGACCAAATTGGATGCCTGCAGCGCGCGCCAACCGTATAAAAAGTTAACAAATTTTCAGTTTTTCAACTTAGTTAAAGTTGGATTCAGTTCAGGCGTTGAACCACCATGGCCATTCCCTGTCCACCACCAACACACATAGATTCAACACCGAATTCTTTATCGGAATCTTCTAGTCCATTTAGTAGCGTGGTCATAATTCGGGCTCCAGTCATACCAAATGGATGACCAAGGGCGATCGCTCCACCGTTTACATTCAACTTGTCTAGATCAATACCAACTTGATCAGCTGACGGCAAGACTTGGGCCGCGAAGGCTTCATTTATCTCAAAAAGGTCAATGTCATCAGCAGCCATATTGGCCCTTCCTAAGGCTTGCTTTATGGCATCAACAGGTCCAAGTCCCATTATCTCCGGGTTAAGAGCAGAAACTCCGGAAGAAATAATTTTTGCTATCGGAGTTAACCCCAACTCAGCTGCCCGTGTATCACTCATAACAATGACCGCCGCGGCTCCGTCATTAAGAGGACAAGCGTTTCCGGCAGTTACAGTTCCATTTTCACGAAACACGGGTTGAAGTTGAGAAACTTTCTCATACGTCGTTCCTGCACGAATGCCATCATCAGAAGAAACAACAGTTCCATCAGACAAGGTGTAAGGAGTGATTTCACGCTCAAAGAAACCACGGTTCTGGGCATCTTCCGCTCTGTTTTGTGAACGAACTCCCCATTCATCTTGTGCTTGTTTCGAAACATTTTGCGACTCGGCAACATTTTCAGCAGTTTGACCCATAGCTATATAAAGATCAGGCAAGCCTTCAGATGGAGCCCAAGTTTCAGTATCACCACCACTTCGTTGAGCGGTTCGTGCTTCTGCATCAGAGAACTTTTCGTTATGGGCGGCAGTGTCGGAAGCCCCGTAGCCGTAACGACTAACGCAATCGACTCCACCGGCGACAAAAGCATCGCCTTCACCGGCCATAATGGCATGAGCTGCCATACGGATTGTTTGCAACGAGGAAGAACAATAACGATTTACTGTTACTCCTGGCGCTTCAAGCCCTGCAAGAAGACTCACAACACGTCCTAAATTGAATCCTTGCTCTCCGCCAGGTTGAGCAGTTCCCCAAATAACATCCTCTATCTCTTCACGAGGAAGCTCTGGGACCTTATTAAGTACAGCGTCAACAATAAACGCGGACATATCGTCAGGTCTAGCTTCAACTAAACTTCCTTTTCCTGCTCGACCAATAGGGGTTCGACCTGTAGCAACTATCACGGCTTCGGGCATTGTGTATCTCCTCACTCTGCTGACTTTTAAATTTTGCCAGTTCTAATAATCCTAACCCGATACCAGCGATGGGCAGAACCAGAGGAAAAAAATTTGAAGAAGCGAGAAAGATGCCACGCCTTAGGGCGTATTGCCACTACAGTCAGATTGTTCGAATCTTGGAGGAGTAATGCTTGAAGAAGGTAGTGTCGCACCGAAATTTTCTGCACTGAATCAACATGGAGATACTGTTGATTTGGATGATCTAACTGGCAAATGGGTGGCCCTTTGGTGGTACCCCAAAGCCAGTACCCCTGGTTGAACGCTTGAAGGAGGAGGATTCCGTGACCGAATCCTTGAATTTGAAGCAGCGAACGCAGTAATCGTTGGTGCCAGCTTTGACACAGTCGAAGAGCAAAAAACTTTCGCTGACAGCCAAGGATATGAGTTTTCCTTATTGTCAGACCCGGATCGAGTGATGGGAACAGCTTACGAAGCGGTTCGCCCTCCTGATCATCCGTTCGTGAGTTTGCCAGAACGTATCACTTACCTTATTTCTCCAGACGGGTTAATTGCTAAGGCTTATGACCCAAGTAGTGCAGCAAGTTTAGAAGAACACTCTGGCCAACTCCTTGAAGACATAAAAGAGTTGAGTTGACAGGCCGCCCGCTTCAAGGATTACGAGTTGTTGAAGGTTCTGCATTTGTAGCGGCACCTTCCGGAGGTATGACTTTGGCTCAACTAGGAGCTGACGTCATACGATTCGATCAGATAGGTGGCGGTATAGATCACAAACGGTGGCCGCTTACCGAAAACGGGGTAAGTCTTTACTGGAACGGACTTAATAAAGGCAAGAGATCACTCGCAGTGAACCTACGAGACTCGGAAGCTCAAGAATTGTTGTCCGCTCTGATTGCAAAAACTGGAAACTTTATTACGAATTTTCCTGCAACAGGTTGGCTTGATTATGACCGGTTACGCACTGATCGAGAGGACCTTGTGATGGTTTCCATAGTGGGCAGCCACGACGGGACAACGGCAGTTGATTACACCGTAAATTGTGCAATTGGTTATCCAAATGCAACTGGTTATCCAGATGATCCTCGGCCAGTAAATAATGTGGTCCCAGCATGGGACTTGATGTGTGGACAAATGGCGGCGCTAGGCCTACTGGCTGCTGACAGGTATCGCTTTCAAACAGGGCATGGTGATTTGGTAACACTTGCGTTAACCGATGTAGCCCTTGCTGCAGCAGGAATGCTTGGTGGTCTAGCAGAGGCTCAAATCAACAGAAGTGAAAGGTTGCCGATCGGGAATGACCTCTATGGTGCTTATGGAACAGATTTTGTTACGGAAGATAACCGTCGAGTGATGGTTGTTGCAATAAGTTCAAAACAATGGAAAGGACTGCAGGAAGCGACAAACACAAGCGTTCAGGTAGGGGAGCTAGCTTCTAGATTGGGAGTTGATTTTTCTGATGAAGGCGAGAGGTTTCTTGCTCGAGAAGAGTTGACTGAAATATTTTTGCCATGGTTCAAGGAAAGAACTTTTGTAGAAGTCTCTAGAGAACTTGATGATTATGGTGTTTGCTGGGGTCCGTATCAGTCGTTTATTGAGTTAGTAGACGAAGATGCAAGGTGTTCGATTGACAATCCTTTATTCTCCGATTTGAATCAGCCAGGTGTTGGAAAACATCTAGTTCCAGGGTCACCACTCGCATTTTCACAAACTCAAGATCGAGGATCGGCAATAGCCCCACAACTTGGAGAGCATACTGAACAGATTCTTTCTGAAGATCTCGGGTTAACGCCTGCTGCCATTGGGGCCCTTATTGATCGTGGAATTGTGGCAAACGCGTAAGTAGATATTTGGATACTACCGATGAGTAATCACGCATAGAAATTTACAGCAAACATACCTATCTCTAAAAAAGATAGGTATGTTCTCTAAGAATTATCGGAAATCCCTTTACTAAGTTGAATCTTTTACGTACTGTCGCGCGAGGTGTAAGACTAAAAAATAATTGGTCAAGTAGGGGAGAAAAGAAAATTGTTTGAGATCTCGGTAAAAATGCCCGCTGAATTCCCAACCATGAGTTGGGTCGACCAAGGCAGTTGCCGAGGAGAAAGTTCGTTATTCTTTGCCCCATTTGCTGAGAGACCGGAAGCTCGGGTGAGACGTGAGGCCAAGGCTCGTAAAATTTGTGAGGCTTGCCCCTCGGCTGACCCGTGTAGAGCTTATGCAAGAGAAAATAGAGAGTTAGGATTTTGGGGAGGCGAATCTGAGTCAGAACGGGCTACAGCAGGATTCGCACCGACAACTCCGATCATCGGAAGACGACAAGTAGCGGCTCAAAGAGCAGCAGCAGCGTTAAACCGAACTGGATGATTCAAACTAATCATAAATTAAAATAATTACCTACTTGCGTAATAGTTCTAAGCAGAAAACCACTTATAAGATATGGGTGTGATCGCCAATTGAAAACGACCACATTTCATTTCACTCCGATAGGACAGCATTCATGAGCGATGGCCTTAGTTCTGTAACACAGGTTGATTCCAGTACTCGGATGTTCTCAAAGTCGATGGTGATATCTGGGATCCGCTGCATGCTTTCTTACATAGTCTTTCCTTGGCTGCTTCCTGTGTTAGGAGTTACAGGAACTGTAGGACCACTCATCGGTATCCCGATTGCTTTAGTAGCTATTTGGTTCAATATTTCAAGCATCAAACGCTTCACAAAATCTGACCATCAACTAAAGAAGCTAGTTCTTCCTATCAATGCGGCAGTTATTGTCCTACTTGTTGTTCTAGTTGTATTAGATGTAGTCGAACTTGTCAGCTGAAAATATAAATGACAAATCATCAGGGTGAGTCAAAAAAACCGTTAGGTCGAAAACCTATTCGCATTTTGTGGGCATTCATTGGTTGCATTTCAGTTGCGATTGGCGGCATCGGAATAATTGTGCCTGGACTTCCGACCACGATATTTATGATTTTTGGAGCATCATGTTTCGCTAAATCTATTCCAAGGTTTGAGCAATGGATCCTAGATCTGCCAGCAATTGGTCCGATGGTAAAGGATTATCGCAATGGGTTAGGGATGCCGAGAAAAGCAAAAAAGATGGCGGTATCAGTCATTGTTGTAACAAGCGGAATTAGTGCAGGATTTTTAATCAGCTCTCTCGTTATCCGACTTGTAGTTGTAGGTTTAGGACTTGTGGGAGTTTTATATCTACTTAAGCGAGTGCCGACACGTGAAGATGTTCTTGGGCAAAGCCGCGACTAGTTGAACGGTTAAGGGAAAATCCCGCGTTGGTTATAAACAGTTTTTAATCGTTGAAGTGCAACAGCGTAAGCAGCGTCTCGGCGAGAAGAAGTTTCCAGATCTTCTCGTACTGCCATTACAGAGTCAGCTGCAGTCCAAAGAATTTCACGTAGACGGTGGTCAACATCATTAAGGTCCCAACGCTGAGCCGATCGGTTTTGCAACCATTCAAAATAAGAGACAATGACTCCTCCGGCATTAACTAAAATATCTGGAAGAACATCAATATTCTTTTCATTAAGAATTTCTTCTGCTTCAAGAGTTGTGGGACCATTAGCTGCTTCAACTACTACCTTTGCACGTATGTCATTAGCGTTATCAACAGTAATTTGATTCTCTAAAGCAGCTGGAACCAAGATATCGACATCAGTTCCCCAAAGATCTGAGGGTTCAATCCAGTCCGCATTCGGGTATCCCTTAACAGATCCAGTCTCTTGCACCCAATCGGTCAAATCAAAGGCATCAATGCCATCTTCATCAGCTATCGCTCCAGCATGGTCAGAAACTGCAAGAACTTTAGCTCCGTGTACCTGAAGAATTCTTCCAGTTGCGCTGCCGACATTACCCCAACCCTGCAAGGCAACAGTTGCGCTTGAAAGGTCAAACCCAACTTCATCCGCCCAATGTTGAAGGCAAAAGACCACTCCTTGGCCGGTAGCTTTCTCTCGACCATGACTGCCACCAGTTTCAAGAGTTTTACCGGTTACTACTCGTTTAACATTCTGTCGTTCAGACGAACCAGTAGAGTTCGCATAGGTGTCCATCATCCAAACCATTGTTTGTGAGTTGCTTCCAAGGTCTGGAGCGGGAATGTCATAGTCTGGGCCAATATTTCCACCCAAGCTGTGGGTAAATCGTCTGACAACTCGTTCGAGTTCTTCGCTGCTGCATTTATAAGGGTTGAAAGATATTCCTCCTTTAGCTCCACCGAAGGGAATGTCACATAAAGCCGATTTCCAAGTCATCCAGGACGCTAAAGCCTTGACTTCATCAAGGTTAACCAGCGGGCTAAAACGAACCCCACCTTTGTAAGGCCCTAGGACATTGTTGTGTTGAATCCTGTACCCAGTGAAGACTTCAAATCTCCCATCGTCCATCTTCACTGGAAAGTTCACGATGATCTCGTTCTTGGGTTGAGACAGGATCTGTCGGAGATCGTCAGAGAGTCCAATCAAATCTGCTCCTCGGTTGAATTGGGTTAAAGCGGTAGCGAATAAACTCTCAGGATTGTTTGACATTGTTTCTCCGTTGAACGACTTCACTAGACCTTAGTTCAAGGTTTTCTTAAAGACCTGTGAAATAACTCCAACAAGAAAAGAACCAACTAGTGAACAGATAATTATTGTTGTCCAAGCACTGCTTGGTGGAAGATCAAGTTCAAAGAAATCTTGACCTGTTTTGTTGAACATAATGAAAACATAGGAAAGAGCCATAGCGGCGGCCAAACCTAATTTCCAAGGACGCAGCGGCCTACTTATTGAAAGTAAAATACTCAAACCTAAAGCAAGAAGAATAATGGTTGCGGCGGTACGGGCTTCATCTAAAGAAGCGGTGCCGTTTCTCGTCACTTCGTAGCCAACAAAAGTGACAATCCCAGCGGTAAAACCTGAAGGTAGCGAAAAATAGAGAACGCGTCTCAAAAACCCTGATTTAACCAGACTTGTATCAGGGGCGAGAGCTAAGAAAAAACCTGGTAAACCTATTGAGAAAGACCCAATCAATGTGAGTTGTTTAGGGAGCAAAGGAAAAGGGCTGCCAAAAATTCCAACAAGTAGTATCAGCAAGAGAGCGTAAGCAGCTTTACATATAAAAAGATTCGCTACACGTTCAATATTGTTAATAACTCGTCTGCCCTCCGCGAGAACTCGCGGTAAGGTCCCGAACCGGTCATCGAGTAAAACAAGTTGAGCTACTGCTCGGGTAGCAGAACTCCCTGAACCCATAGCGATTCCCATGTCGGCATCTTTAAGTGCTAATACATCATTTACCCCATCTCCGGTCATCGCGACTGTATGCCCTAGAGATTGAAGGCAAGAAACCATTGCTCGTTTTTGATGTGGGGTGACTCTCCCGAACACTGTTTCTTCTTCAAGTATTTTCGCGAGTTTAGAAGGATCCTCTGGAAGGTTGCGTGCATCAAAACCTGAATCGCTTTTTGGTATACCAGCTCGATTAGCTACAGCGGCAACGGTTGCTGGATGGTCTCCTGAAATTACTTTCAAGGTGAGTCCTTGCTCAACAAAAAAAGCCAGAATCTCTTCCGCTTCTTCTTTGATGGTGTCTTCAAGCAGAACTAATGCAATAGGTTTCCGGTATTCCGGTAAAACTTCTAACTTTTCCTGGGTTGCTTTTGAGTGAGTTAAAACTAGGACCCTTTTCCCTGAATCAGCATGTTCTTTTACTAACTCTCGCTCCCGTAAAGCATCTTCGGGAAGCAAAATATCAGGCGCACCTAAATGGTAAGTCCCATGATGAGTAAAACTTGTAGCTGCCCATTTACGAGCAGATGAAAAGGGAAGAATATTATCTGTCGTCCATTCTGGGTTTAAACAATTTGTTCCGATAGCTTTCAACGTCGGATTAGGATTTGGATCAGAAGCAACCATTGCTCCTAAAGCATCAGTTGGGTCCGCTTCATCAAGTTGTTCTATTCCAGCAAAAGAAATTTCCCCGGTTGTGATTGTCCCAGTTTTATCAAGACATAAAACATCCACACGCGCTAGAAGCTCCACTGAGGCCAGTTCTTTAGCTAATGCTTGACGCCTAGCTAAAGCTACAACTCCAACGATAAATGAAAGACTGGTGAGAAGAACCAATCCATCAGGCACTGCAGCTACAGCCCCAGCTACCGTTCCACGTATTGCCTCATTCCAGACATCTTCTTCTGCTAGAAGTCGAAGAAGTAGCAAGATAGAAGCTGGGGGAATAATAAAAAAAAGCCATTTCAGGATGGAATTAACTCCCGCTTTTAACTCACTATTGGCTAGTTTGAACCGTCGAGCTTCTTCTGCGAGAGAAGAAGCATAAGCATCTCCTCCGATCCGAGTAGCTACATATAAGCCTGACCCTGCAGAGACGAAACTTCCAGACAAAACAGAATCGTTTATTACTTTGTCAACTGGATCTGATTCTCCAGTTAAAAGAGATTCATCGATTTCTAATCCAGTTTCATTCACCACCGTTCCATCGACAACAACTTGGTCTCCTGGCAGCAAAGATAAGAGGTCGTCAGCGACAACTTCTGAAACTGAAATTTCCACTTCTAATCCGTCACGAATAACTCGAGCTTTTGGAGAAGAAAGAACAGCTAGTTCGTTTAACGTACGACGTGCTTTTAACTCCTGAGCAATGCCGATAACGCTATTTGAAATTATGACACCAGCGAAGAGTGCATCACCGGGAAACCCTGCTATCAAAATAAGAACAAATAAAGACCCCATGATGGCATTTACAGGCGTAAGAACATTAGCCCTTATTATTTCGCTAGTGCTTCGAACCGGCGCATCAGGGACGTTATTGATACGCCCATCCGCTATCCGTTCTTCAACTTGGGATTGGCTAAGCCCAGTCATTAAATCTGGAGATGAAGCTACATTGTTCACAGTATTGATGGTAGAAGAAAAATGAAGTCAGTCTGACGACTGCTCAAAGAAATATTTGTTGCCAAACATCGTTAAACGATGACGAGAACCTGATACGTCCGGATTATTAGTTTCGTATCCAGCGTCTCCTTCCCACATCGCAACTGTCCCACCGTCAGTCTTAGCCATGTGAGTCCTATAAAAAATTGGATTCATTTTGTCAAGTTCTTCAAGAGCGTTATGAACAGAATGAAAGGAAGATAGCAGAGTCAAAGATATCCAAGTAGGCGGTGCTAGTTCGATATCGGCATTATCTCTTTTTTGTAAGGCAATGCTTGGTTGCATCCATGCATGATCAGTTATTTCTCCATTATCAATTACTACGTTCCCCTTGTCTCCATCTAATGCTTTTGTTGCGAAAAAAAATGTAGAAAACCTTTTTGGAACAATCGGGGGAGGAACCCAATGAGAGAACCAAACGAGAGAATCTGGATCTATAGAGATATCGGCTTCTTCTTCAGCTTCTCGAACTGCTGCTTTAGAAGCTGTAGCAAGCTCGTCAAGGTCACCTTTATCACCAATCACTTCGTCTTCATCATCAACTCGACCTCCAGGAAATACCCACATACCCCCAAAAGCGATCTTTGAGTTTTTCCTCAACATAAGGACCTCTAACCCGTCGCTGCCATCTCGCATGACCACTACAGTTGCTGCAGGTATAAGGGCCGACTCACCAAATTCAATGTGATGTTTTGACCAAGCTTCATATCGTCTTAGGTCATTTATTTCGCTCACGTAATGACTCCAGCTGCCCGTAATTCATCTATTTCATCACCACAGCCAGCTTCGGCAACAACCTCATCTGTATGTTGACCTAAATTAGGAGCCGAAGGCTCTCTTAGATCCGTTGGTGTCCCATGGAACCGAGCAGGAGGACGAGGCTGCATAACCCTTCCCGCTGTTGGGTGCTGATGCTCTACAAAAGTCTGATTTGCTATTACCTGTGGGTCATTGGCCACTTCTTCAACGTTTCGGATAACCCCAAACGGTATTTGTTTAGATTCAAGGGCAATGGTCGCCTCATCAATTGTAAAAGAGGTAGCGTTTTCTTGGATTCTTCGACGCACCTCTTTAGTTTTAGGCAAATTTTGTAACCGGTCGCTCAGTCGTGCAAGGTCAGGATCTGAACTATCCACACCAAAGATTTCAGCGAGGCCGTGAAATTCAAAGTCGTCAGGTATCGCTACTGCAATATGGCCATCATCTAACTCAATTGGTGTATTTGAAGCCGACATTGATTGAAGCCAAATGCGTTCAGCTTCGGGAAGAATTTCATGATCAGCCCCATCTACAAAAAGAAAAGCAATAGCAGCATCAAGCATAGATAATTCAATGTGCTGCCCACCAGCGCCTCTTTCACGTGCAAATAATGCTGCGGTAATTGCTTGACAAGCGGTATGAGCTGTGAGCTTGTCAGCAATCAATTGGCGTAGAAATTTTGGTTGATTATCATTTACTCCAGTTTGATTTCCGGCAAGTCCTGAAGCAGCTTGAATAGCAGTGTCATAGACGCGGCGATGAGAATAAGGTCCTTGTGGCCCGAATCCAGAAAGATCAGCGTAAATGATGTCGGATTTGATAGAGGTCACGTCTTGATAAGCGACACCAAGTCGCTCGGCTACTCCTGAACGGAAATTCTGTATCACCACATCGGTATCAGATAAAAGACTTTGAAAAATCTTTAACCCATCTGGATGTTGAAGATCAATTACTGCAGAACGTTTCCCACGGTTACATACTTGAAAACATGAAGAAATGTCACCAATGGTGGTACCCAATCGTCTCATGATGTCACCATTAGGCCCTTGTTCAATTTTTATGCATTCTGCACCTTGATCCACGAGCAACCCAGCAGCAAGAGGTCCCGTAATAGCGACTGAAAGTTCAATTATTTTTATTCCGTCAAGAGGGCCGGCCATATACGGACTGTACCTTGTTGGATACTTGTAAGACGAGACAGGTGTGCTAGTTCTCATTAGATAACAAAACGCATAAAGATCAACTAAGGGAAGTCATGAAAGAACTCAAAGGTAAAACGGCAGTCATAACTGGGGCGGCGAGCGGGATTGGGTTGGCTTTGACGAAAACGTTTATTGAAGAGGGCATGAAGGTGGTTATGGCAGATGTAGATGAAGATTCTTTAGCGAATGCAGCTAGCGATCTTGAGAAAGCAGGAGCAGAAGTGCTCGGAGTGCTTTGCGATGTTTCGGACCCATCTTCAATAAATGCTTTAGCGGAAGCAACAGTAAAGAACTTTGGCCCTCCACAGGTGCTGTGCAATAATGCCGGTGTTGCCCCAGCAGGACCAATACTTGGTACAACGCCTGAAGAGTGGCAATGGACTGTGGGAGTCAACGTATTGGGTGTTGCTTATGGAACTCAAGCGTTTACTCCATTTATGCTTGAACAAGGAGAAGGACACATCATCAATACTGCATCTCAAGCGGGACTCATGACTACTCCAATTTTGGGACTGTATTGTGCTACCAAGCACGCAGTCGTCGGTTTCACCGAGTCGCTTTACCGAGAATTAGAAGATACCCCTATCGGGGTTTCATGTTTATGTCCAGAGTTCATCAAGACCGCAATAGCTGATCCAGCAAGACTTCGCCCTGACTGGGTGAAAGTTGATGAAACACATGACACATTTCAGCCTTTACTGGCGGAAGCCATTCAAGCCACTGGTCTTGACCCGAGCTTAGTTTCTGCGGCAGTCGTGGATGCAATAAAAAAGAATGAATTCTGGGTATTCACTCATGACATAACTTTGGTTCAAGCCAATCGAAGGTTCGAAGATATTAATACTGGAAAGAACCCTTCTGCTATGCCTTTATCTGGTGAATGATGCATTAGGGGTAATAGCGGTCTACCTTTAAAGACATGAGAATTGAAGATATTGATTTAGCAGGAACAGAATTTTGGGGAAAGCCACTCAGTCACAGAGAAGAAGCATTTGATTTACTTCGAGACCAAGACCCATATCGGTACTTTGAACTTCCCGAGGAACTTTTAGAAATCTTCCCACAGAAAGGCTTCCATTCCCTTGTCCGGCATTCCGATGTGGCCGAAGCTAGTCGTCGACCCGAGGACTTTTGCAGCGGTCAAGGAGCAACAAGTGTTGTTGATTTTGAGGGCATCAACTTGTTTGACGAAGACATGACATCATTTTTTGGATCCATGATTTCAATGGATGATCCGCGCCACCAAAAGTTAAGAAAAATAGTTTCAAGTGGGTTCACACCTCGACGGTTAAGCGCTGTTGAAGAATCAGTTCAAAGAATTGCTGAAGAAATCATTGAAAAAGTAGGCGAACAGGGAGAATGTGATTTCGTAGTAGATGTAGCTGCCCGCCTCCCACTTTTAGTGATTTGTGAAATGATGGGAGTGCCAGAGAGCCAAGTTGATCTCGTATTTCATAAATCAAATACGATTCTGGGCGCAGGTGACGATGAATATTTGCCTGAAGGTCAAGATGTGCTTGGGGCCATAATGGGAGCGGCTTTGGAGCTGACCGCTTTGATGGACGAAATGTTAGAGGAAAGACAAGACAATCCAAAAGATGACTTAACGTCGGCTTTGTTGCATGCAGAAGTAGACGGAGAACGTCTTACAACAAGGGAAATCGCTTCGTTCTTTATCCTCTTGTTAGTTGCGGGAAATGAGACAACTAGAAATGCTTTGTCTTGGGGAATGCATTTGTTGACAGAACACCCAGACCAAAAACAAGCTCTTTGGGACGACTTTGAAACGCTGGCACCAAAAGCGGCTGAAGAGATTGTTAGATGGTCTAGTCCAGTGATCTTCATGCGACGAACAGCTACACGAGATGGTGTTCGAATCGGAGAGCGAGAGTTCTCAGAAGGAGATAAAGTCGCTCTCTATTATTGGGCAGCTAACCGGGATCCAAAAATATTTGAAGATCCACACAAGTTCAATATTTTTCGCGAAGCTAAAGAACATTTTGGATATGGCGCACCTGGTCCACATTTTTGTTTAGGGGCGCATCTCGCTCGACGAGAAATAACGGTGATGCTTCGCGAAATCGGTAGAAGCATTCCAGATATACACGCCACTACACCACCTGACAGACTTCTAAGCAACTTCATAAACGGGATTAAACACCTACCTTGTAGCTACAACTTGATTGGCTAATTTCCTTCCTAATTCCTTCTGCTGACTTTCTTAAATGCGTAATTGGAGAAAATTCACTTGGTTCATACTCGTAATAAATGTTTTATTCTTGATTTGGATTATTTCGATCGGGGTGGAAGCGTCGGGTATACCAGATGAGTGTAAAGGTCTTGTCGGAAATGAACTTGAAATTTGTAATAGTCTGTATGACCTAGGTTCAGGATTAGCAACTGGACTTGTCATTTTTCTCTGGGTAGCAGCGGATGTTATATTAGGAATTGTCTGGTTGGTGACAAATAGGAGCGGCAAACGAGATTGTCCATCTTGTGGCAAATCAGTAAAACGAGGTTTGACTACTTGCCAAAACTGTAATCATGACTTTGCTTCGGCAGCGAGTTCGGGTACTTCAGGCAGTTAAAAGTATTTATCTTTGGAGATAAGAGTTAGATCAGTTGCCAAGGAGATTCAAAATCTTCAGAATTCTCTGCAGTTACACGCCCTTCTTCTTTAAGAGCAAGTAAGTGCGCATAGACAGAAGCGGCAGCCGGTTTATGGAGCTCTTTATTTACGTCTTTATATATTTCTTTAACAATGCTCATAATGGGAGCAGGCTTCTTCGCTAATTCATTCAGAATCTGTTGAGATCTATTTTCGCGATGGGCTATAAGAGCCTCAACATAAGGAACAGGATTTTCTATCGGAGGACCATGAGTAGGGCGATAAATGTTTTCTGCTCGAGAGGTAAGACGTCTCATGTTTTTGAGATAGTCGTTAAGGTTCCCATCTGGAGCAGGAATAACAGTCGTTGACCAACCCATAACATGATCGCCAGAAAATAAGGTGGCCTCTTCATTCAAAGAAAAACAAAGATGATTCGAAATATGGCCAGGAGTATGCAGAACTTCGAAAGTAAAACCATCTCCTACTATTTCCTCACCATCGAACACGAGAACATCTGGAACAAAATCTTGGTCGCCCGCCCCTTCTCCATCTTCAGGTTCAGGTTCTTTCCCTTCTTCAATGGCTTTCGCAACTCGCGCTTCGTAAGCCTTGATTGATAATTCCGGGTGTGATCCAAATCCGAAAGTAGAAGCTCCCGTAGCTTCTTTTATTGCAGCAGCGGCAGGCGAATGATCAGGATGGGTATGAGTGATGAGGAGGTGACTTACCTTTTGGCCATCTACTGCCTTTAAAAGAGCTTCTATATGCGAGTCTTCTTTGGGTCCTGGATCAATAATGGCAACCGTTCCACCTTCAGGAGGTCCAACAATGAAGGTCCCTGTTCCGTGGTAAGTAAAAATTGAAGGATTTTCTGCCAAGACTCTTCTAACTAACGGAGATACTTGTTCTGTAACCCCATAGGGCGGCTTTTCTTCAAATAAATGGTTGATGGCCATATCTTTATTCTGCCTCATTGACCGCGGCGTACCCGTTATTTGTCAAGTTTGTAAATGAAAAGCCCATTTAGTGACGTGGGATGACAGACTGTTCAAATGTCATTTGAAGACCAGAATCAGATTTCTAACCACCGAATCGCTCACAAAGTACGGGCCTTAATTCGAGAACTACACACTCGCGTATCTAGCGAAGAGGCGTTGCAGCGAATCGAAACGCTACTCGATGAAGCTCAAATGCTTCTAGAAGGCCCAACTCGAATTAAATGGTACGAGGTTGATGTTGATACTGATGAAGAAACTACACATCAACTTCGAGAAGAACATCGCGACTATTCATTATTTCGTGGAGAGAGTAATCCGTTAGCTCCACCGATCATTATTTCAAAAGATAAAAATTCGGAAGGTGAAGAAGTTGTAGTCGGAGAAGTCAGTTTTGACCAAACACGGGAAGGCCCCCCTCGTGCAGTTCACGGTGGAATGATCGCAGCAGTATTTGACGATGTTCTTTCCGGTGTCCTATCAAGCGCCGGAGCTACAGGATCAGTGACAGGAAAACTTACAATTCGCTATCGTCGCCCAACCCCTATAGACACTGATCTTCGCTTTGAAGCTTGGATTGACCACCAACAAGGTCGCCGCCTTACTGCTCAAGCTCACTGTTTAGCTAATGGAGAAGTCACCGCAGAAGCAGAGGCTCTTTTTGTTCGTATCGACATGAAAGATTTTACAAATTGATGAATGACCTTCCGTCAGTGTGTTTTTTATGTACAGGGAATTCAGCTAGATCGGTAATGGCTCGCGCATTATTTGCTAGTAAGACTTCTAAATTCCAAACTACAAGTGCTGGGACTTTAGTATTAGAAGGCCAACCGATGAGTATCCGAACACGTAAAGCTTTAGCCGCCCACGGCCTGTCTGAACCCGATCATCTAAGTTGCCAATTTGGACAACTGCATCTCCAAACTGATTTGGTTGTGGCGATGGAGCCAAGCCACATTTTTTGGATACGACGCCATTTTCCTGAGATGGCATCACGAACTGGCACTCTCCCACGGCTTATCCAGTGTTTGCCAAAAGAAGGGGACCTTAAAACTCGGATAGCCACCATGAAATTAGGCGAAGTTGAAATTGAAGACTGGGAAGAAGTTGTTGACCCTGCTGCAGGAGATCAAGAAATTTTTGATCGTTGCGCCGAAGAGTTAGAAAGCTTGGTTAGCCAACTTGTAGTGAAAATTTCATGAAAAACTCTCATCGGAGAGAAGCTTTTGTCCTTACAGTAGCTACCGGATTGTTAGGTATCACTTTTGGAGTATTCGCTGATTCAGCAGAGTTTTCACTAGCCCAAGCAGTAGTGCTTTCTTCCCTTACTTTCACTGGAGCTTCTCAGTTTGCTGCAGTGTCTGTCATAGATAGTGGAGGAAATCCCATCACAGCAGTAGGTAGTGCTCTTTTACTCGCAGCTAGGAACTCTCTCTACGGTCCTCTAGTCGCACCTTTGTTGCGTACTTCTTCTCGTGCTCAACGGGCCGTAGCCGTTCATCTAGTTATAGATGAAACCACAGCAATGGCTGCTGCACAAAACTCTTTGGAAGAATCCCGAGATGCATTCTGGTTCACAGGAATTTGGCTTTTTATCCTCTGGAACACTGGAACCATAGCCGGAGTTTTAGTAGGAGGACTAGTAGAAGACCCAACCGTATGGGGGCTTGATGCAGCTTTCCCAGCAGCATTTGTTGCACTTTTAATGCCGCATCTACGTACACGAGCGAAGAAAGTTACTGCTCTGATCGGAGCCGCTATAACAGTTATTGCCGTTCCCTTAAGTCCAATAGGTTTGCCGGTCCTACTTGCTCTTTTAGCTTTAGGCCCAGGTATCTGGCTTCAGCGCCGAAAAAGTTCGCTATGAGTTGGAGTTCACTCATTTTCCTTTCAGGGGGAGCGTATTTCTTTAAGTTGATCGGAGTGGTCGCAGGTGATCGATTATCAACCAAATTTGAATCATTTACATCGTTTCTCCCGCCTGCGTTATTTTCGTCAATCATTGTTCTTATGTCGGTCACAGATGGTTCAACTCTTGTACTAGATGCTCGGTTAGTGGGAGTAGGAGTAGGAGCAATAGCGGTTTGGAAAAAGGCGCCTTTTATTTTTGTTGTTCTCGTTGCGATGGCATCAACAGCGATTTGGCGTACAGTCACCTGAGTAACAGGATCCATTGACTAGCGTGTCACCGTGGACCACTCTGAAGAACTTCCGCCTATTCCGCCTGGGGTGTCTCCTTCTATTGAACGCATGTTGTCTCGTCCTCGACCAAGATGGCGTGGACGTATACATCGTGTAGCTGTTCCTTGTTCAATTCTCACTGCATTGATTGTGGCTTTTAATGTTCCTGCAGGACAAGATCGCATAGGTGCACTGGTCTATGGAGCAGGAGCGACGTTAATGCTTGTGGCAAGTTCCATAGTCCATTTCAAAAAATGGCCTATACCTGTTTGGGAAAAATTATTTCGTTTTGACCATGCAGCAATCTTTATTCTTATTGGTGCTGGTGCCACCCCGGTAGCGATAAGTGCTTTAGATGGGCGTTCAACAACTCTTATGCTGCTTGCCGTATGGATAGGTGCGGGCATAGGAGTTGTTATGCGACTTCTCCCATTTCATCCTCCAAAAGGTTTGATGAACACCCTATATATTTCTCTCGGGTGGGCACCTATTGTCGTGGCTCCTGAAATATTTCAATCATTAAGCGGAACAGCTCTTGCTTTGCTTATAGCAGAAGGAGTCTTGTATTGCGCAGGGGCTTTGATGCTTGGAGCTCGTTGGCCTGACCCTTCTCCGAAAGTTTTCGGTTATCACGAGGTATGGCATGTGTTTGTTACTACCGCAGTATGGCTCCACTACGTGTTGATTTTACTTATCGCCAATCCCTAACAAATTTTCACATCTCGGGCGGCTAAGTTGCTTATGTGAAGTTTGCAACAATTCTTTTCGTAACAGTTTTAATTTCAACTTCTTGCGCTTCTCGATCAATATCTGATCCGACTCAAGCAAAAGATTGCACTGAACTTGTAGAAGCAGGAAAAGTAGTAGCTGAACGCGTGTTAGAGAGGTTAGAGGGTCAAACTTTAGAAGAATTAGAAGCAGCCAACCCTGAAGAGCCGCTTGCTCCAATTGATTACCTGATGCGAGTAGAAGAATTCGATGATCAAGCAGTTGCATTGGGTTGCGGGAAGGATCAACTCCGGTTGCAAGCATGCTCAATGTACGTTGATTTAGAGATTAAAGCCAGTGGTGATTTAGCCCAAGATTTTCTTGGCCCTTATCTTGAGGCTTGTAATTGATAGAAATGAAAATAAATCTGTGGAGACTGCAAAAAAAAATGACAGTATGCTTATACAGCATCTACTTAATGGAGTCCTATGAGTACATCACGTCTTTCTAAACGCATTGGAGCTATTGCTGAATCAGCCACAATGGCTGTTGATAAGAAAGCGAAGGCTTTAAAAGCATCTGGTGAACCTGTCATTGGCTTCGGGGCGGGAGAACCAGATTTCGCTACTCCGCAACACATTGTTGAAGCTGCGGTCGAAGCATGTAAAAATCCTGCATCTCATAAATACACGCCTGCAGGCGGTATACCGGTTTTGAAAGAAGCGTTAGTGGAAAAAACAGAACGTGATTCAAGTTGGCGTCCAGACATTTCTCAAATACTTGTAACCAACGGTGGAAAGCATGCTGTTTATAACTCATGTGCTGTTTTATTAGACCCAGGAGACGAAGTGCTGCTCCCTGCTCCTTACTGGACTACTTATCCCGAGTCCATCGCTTTAGCCGGAGGTAAAACTGTGCCACTAATGACAGATATCTCTAACGAGTTTCGGGTCACAGTTGATCAGTTAGAAGAAGCTAGAACAGAAAAAACAAAAGCACTGATGTTTGTCTCTCCTTCAAATCCGACAGGATCGGTGTACCCAAAGGAAGAGATGGAAGCTATTGGACGATGGTGTGTTGAAAATGAAATATGGGTTATCGCAGATGAAATATATGAACACTTAACCTACGACGGTCATGAACATCATTCAATTCGCTCACTTGTACCTGAACTCGCAGATTCTTGCCTAATCGTAAATGGAGTAGCGAAGACGTATGCAATGACTGGATGGCGTGTTGGCTGGATGATCGGGCCAGAAGATGCGATAAAAGCAGCAACTAATTTGCAATCTCATGCCACGAGCAATGTCGCCAATGTTTCGCAACAAGCCGCTCTCGCTGCGGTTTCAGGAGGTCTAACGGCAGTGGAAGAAATGAGATCTGCGTTTGATCGTAGACGACAAACCATGACCAAGATGCTGAAACAAATTGACGGAATACAAGTCATTGCGCCTCAGGGAGCTTTCTACGCTTATCCTGACTTAACTGCATTCCTTGGTAAAGACATAGGAGGACAAGTTGCACAGTCCACTAGTGAACTCGCTGGAATCATTTTAGATCAGGCACAAGTAGCTATTGTTCCTGGAGAAGCTTTCGGAACCCCTGGCTACGCCCGACTATCTTTCGCTTTAGGCGACGACGATTTAGTTGAAGGAATAAATCGTATTTCTCAACTTCTTAGCAACTAGGAGAGTGAGTCACGTAGCGCCCTGCGGTTCTTGGAAATCTCCTATAACCGCTGAACTTGTAGTTTCCGGAGCGGTCGGCTTTGGAGAAGTATTTGTTACAGAAAACAGTATTTGGTGGTCTGAGTCACGTCCCGATGAAGGAGGCCGTGTCGCCATAGTCCGAGATGACAAAGATGCCACTCCTGACAATATTAATGTGCGCACTCTTGTCCATGAATATGGAGGAGGAGCATGGTCTGTGACATCGGACAGTCTGATTTACAGCAATTATGAAGATCAACGACTCTACAAACTCAGTCAAGACGGTCAGACCGCTCTGCTTACTCCCGAGCCAGAAATTAGTAGAGGTTTACGTTACGCAAATGGAGTGCCTACGCCCGATGGTGACTGGTTTATCTGTGTGCAGGAAAAACACACAGAGGCGGGTGGTGAACCTGCCAATAATCTCGTTGCTGTCTCCCTGCAGGGCACACAACAAGTTAATCAACTTGTCCTAGACGCAGATTTTGTCTCTAACCCAGCGATTTCTCCAAATGGAAAGAAACTGTGTTGGATTCAATGGAATCATCCAAATATGCCATGGGATAACACAGAACTTTGGGTAGCGGATTTTCAAGATGGAGAAATATCAAACGCAGAACGTATAGGCACAACAGAAGAATCTTTTTTTCAACCATCATGGAGTCCTACAGGCCAACTTCACGTTGTAACAGACCGAGACAATTGGTGGCATCTCTACAGAGTTGAAGGCAATGAGTTTATGCAACTAACCTTCGGAAATTTCGAAATAGCGACACCACAATGGGTATTTGGGTTAAGCCGCTACGTATTTTTAGAAGAAAGCATTTGGTTTGCGTACTCCAAAGCAGGAAAGGATTACTTAGCGGTTCTAGAAAAAGATGGTTCTGTAAAAGAAATAGATCTAGAAGCGACGAATATTGGATCGTTGGCTTCTACAGGTGACGGGGTGGTAGCCGTTGTTGCTTCATATGGAAAAGAACCAGCAGTGGTGCAGATTGCAAGCGGTAACCAGACGGTGTGTTCCACTCCTCGAGATTTAGGACTAAGACCAGAATGGTTTCCGCAGCCAGAATTATTGGAATTTCCGACGTCAGAAGGAGAAACCGCATGGGCGCAGGTGTATGCCCCAACAAATCCTGAATTTCAGGTTCCAGACAAAGAACTACCGCCGTTAATTGTTCTCGCTCATGGAGGCCCCACAGGAGCTGCCCGAACGCAACTTCAACTTTCGGTCACATGGTGGACAAGTCGAGGTTTCTGTGTCGCAGACGTTGACTATCGCGGGTCAACGGGTTACGGCCGAGAATACAGACACCGTCTTCATGACAACTGGGGAATATTAGATGTAGCAGACTGTGTAGCAATCGCTGAGTATCTTGTTGAACAAAAACGAGTAGATAAGAATCGTTTAGCGATCAAAGGTGGGAGCGCTGGCGGGTTCACAGTTCTTGCAGCTCTAACCTTTCATGATGTTTTTTCTACAGGAGCGAGCCGTTACGGAGTAGCAGATTTAGAGGCTTTAGCTAAAGATACACACAAATTTGAAGCAAGATATTTAGATCGTTTAATAGGGCCCTGGCCTGCATCTAAAAATATTTACCAATCTCGATCACCAATAAAACACACAAACCAGCTCAACACCCCGCTGCTATTACTTCAAGGATCGTTAGATCCGATTGTTCCACCTAATCAAGCACACATGATGGCAGATGCCTTGAGAGAGAAAAATCTTCCCTTCGCTCTTTTAGAATTTCCAGACGAAGGACACGGATTCAGAAAGGCTGAAAATCAGATACGAGCACTTCAAGCAGAACTTTCCTTCTTTGCGAATCAGTTTAATTTCACCCCCGAAGACTCGTTACCGTCACTGGTGATCAACTAGCAGGTTGCAAACAGTGGAGTCAATTAGGTTAGAATAACCATTATGTACCAGAACTTTGATCTTCTCTTGCTAACTTAGGGCGAACGCCTACATATCGCGTTTGCCCACCTCCTGTACAAAAACAGGAGGTTTTTTTAATTTTCAGCAAGGAATACCAGAACTGAACAACGAAAACAACAACAGGAGCAAAAATGGAAAACTCCAATTCCCCAGAACGAGTCGTTATCTTTGATACGACTCTACGAGACGGCGAACAGTCACCAGGTATTTCTTTAGATGTTGGAGAGAAACTAGAGATAGCTGAACAACTCGCGCGTCTAGGGGTTGACTACATCGAAGCCGGTTTTCCTATAGCAAGCCAAGGAGATTTTGATGCCGTGCATGCCATTGCCTCCACGGTGAAAGGTCCAGTTATTTGCGGCCTTTCTCGCACCGCCCACAAAGACATTGATCGTTGCTGGGAAGCTATTGAACCAGCAGAAAAACGACGAATTCATACGTTTATCGCTACAAGTCCTACTCATATGGAACACAAATTACGTATGACCCCTGAACAAGTACTCAAAGAAGCTTCATCAGCAGTAGCTCGAGCTCGAGAATACACCGAAGATGTGGAATTTAGCCCTGAAGATGCGTCACGGTCTGAATTTGGATTTATGTGTGATGTTCTTCAAGCAGCTGTAGATAACGGAGCCGGAACACTTAACATCCCAGACACAGTTGGGTTTGCAACCCCGATGGAGTGGTCGCAGCGAATAAAAGACATACGTGAGCGCGTGACAGGCGAATACATCATCAGCACACATTGTCATAATGATTTAGGACTAGCGGTAGCGAACTCTCTCGCAGCTATAGGGGCCGGGGCCCGTCAAGTTGAATGCACCATCAACGGCATAGGTGAACGTGCAGGAAATGCTGCTATGGAAGAAATCGTTATGGCAGTAAATACGAGACCAGATATTTATACCGGTATTGATATAGAGATACGAACAGAAGAATTAGCTCGAGCAAGCCGGATCGTCAGTCGTTTAACCGGATATCCAGTCCAGTTCAACAAAGCAGTAGTAGGGCGAAATGCTTTCGCTCATGAAGCGGGAATACATCAACATGGCGTTCTCAATGAACGAACAACCTATGAAATTATGGACCCAGCTGCAGTAGGTCAAGGAGAAAGCCAGATTGTGCTTGGAAAGCATTCAGGCAGGGCCGCTTTCAAGGACACTCTTAAAAAGTTAGGTATCGACATTAAAGGCGATGCCTTAAATTCAGCGTTTACACGATTCAAAGAACTCGCAGACCGGAAAGTGCAACTTACCGATGCAGATCTTGAAGCATTAGTGGTCGAAGAAATGGGTGGGAACATAGACCACGCATATGAATTTGTGAGCATTTCTGCTCGTGGGGGAAGCTCTACGACACCATCAGCAGATCTAGAGATAAACGTGTCTGGAGAATTAGTGAGTGTCTCATCAGAAGGAGACGGCATGGTTGATGCGAGTTGCACCGCCATCAAGAAAGCCACCGGTGTGGAAGGACGACTCACCGATTATTCAGTAATGTCGGTAACTGGCGGAGTTGATGCACTAGCAGACGTCACTTTGTCCTTTGTGAGCGAAGATGGCTTGAAAGTAGCGGGACGCGGACTCTCAACTGATGTGGTAGAAGCTTCCGCACGTGCTTTTATTGCCGCTCTTAATAAAGTTGCACATATTAGCTCCACGGGAGACGACCCCAACGCAATTGAGCGCCCTGGACATATCGGATAACAAATTTAAAACTAGAGTTTTACCACTTGTAAGCGTTCTAAGGTGTCAAGATCATTTGCTTGAAGTCGATCATAACTATATGACCAGAGTTGCTCTCCGATAACTAGAGTGCGTTCAATTTGAGGCATCCAAACGTAATCTTCGGGATGGCAGATAGTGATCGTCTTATTTTCAGGAACAATGTCGCTCTCAAATCCTTCTTCTTCAGCCCAGACGGCTACCAGATCGGAAGGGTAATACTCACACCAGTGTCCGTCCATTTCAGAATAGGTGTCGGCTTCACACAGCATGACTGTGCGTCCTTCGGCGTTTCCAAGAAATTCAGCAAAGATTTCTTCATCAATTAAGTCACAAACAGGATCAACAGGATCTGTGATTTCGTCTTGGTGATCTATTCGTCCTACTTCAGTGATCGTTTCATTACTAATACGTAGAGCTACTGCACCAGAAAAGTCCGAATACCAGTTGTTGAATGGTAATACCGCTAATTCACTAGCTGGCCACCATAGAAAAGATCGATGATCCCATTCAACTGCTGAAGATCCACCAGAAGTAACCCAAGAATCCAAAGCGACAGGCTGATCTAGATTTGATACATCAAAAAGAGTTACTTTTGCACCCGTAGTTTGACCAGTGTCGGTAGCATCCTGGCCAATTCCTAAGACAAGTCCATCACTTAATGGGTGAAGGTAACCGCTGTATCCAGTTATTTTCAACTCTCCGCGAACCACCGGATTGGTGGGTTCTGAAAGGTCAACGGTATAAAACGGGTCAGTTTGACGGAATGTCACGACATAACCGGTATCTCCGACAAATCGAACAGAAAAAATACGTTCCCCTCGACCCATGTCACCTACTTCACCAACAACTTCAAGATCTGAACCGTTGCGAGTCAGAACAGAGACTTTTGACTCGCTGTCGTCTCTGAAACCCCAAGGGCCACCGAGAGTGGTAGCGACTCTCAAATAGCCTCCGTGTTCTGACATGGCAAACTGATTAAGCAAATGTCCATCTACGGAACCTGACGCTAGGTAAGTCGTAGCATCTGAATCAGAAACGTCAAACTGATGAATAGATGTTGCATAGTTTTCCGAAGCAACTTCCCAAAGATTTTCATCATTTTCGAACAGAATAGGGTCGAGATAACTTGTGGTCGCTACATAAAGATTCGAGTTGCTTGCGTAAACCGTTTGCCCATCAGCTAAAACAGCGGTTGCGTTCGGAGTTTCAAGTGAAGAATCAAGATCTACCGTCACTACAGACAAAGTAGAGAATCCAGCGAATTCAGTGGGGTAATGAATGTTAGAGCAATCTGCTAGTGACCCCTGTGAATAAGCCCCATTAGAACTTTCAAAAAAGTAGTTGGGAAGCCAATCTTCTAACGTTGTTCCTGAAATAACTTCTTTGTTGAACTTTTCAGCATTTTCTTCTCCGGCTTCATTTTGAGGATAAACGAAAGGAAGCTGGTTCATTGGAGTGGACATCACAATACGAGCGACTCCGTTGACTACACGTGCGCTCACGTAACTTCCATCCAAGGTGAGGGTGTTGACAATAGAAAGCTCATGAGGATCGGAAAGGTCAATTTCAATAATGCTTGACAAATTCCTCCAGTAACCGCCATACCCTGGCTCGATATCTTCAGATTCATCAATTGCGTCTTCATAGTAAATTGGCCCTGAATCTGTAGAAGCGAGAACAAAAGCTCGATCTCCTGAGAAAAGAATTTCACTTGGCCAATGACCATCAAATGAAAGAGAATCCGTTAATTCTGGGGTAGTTTCGGATACGTCAATGAAATGGAATTCGTTACCGCTGAGAACCAGAATTCTGTTTCCATCAGTTTTAATTATGTCTGGTTCGTCAATTCCGACTTCTTGAACATTAGTTCCGGAAAAGTCAACCCCTGCAGTCATTGAGTCTGAGTCACCGGTTTCAAGTGCCATATCTGCTTCAGCCATCACCAAGCTCTCTTCCATGCGCAGAATGCCGACAGGTCCATACCAGCCTCCGGTATCAAGCCCGTAAGGTCCTACTCTGGCGATGGCTTGCGTTTGAAGATAAGAAAGCAAGTCATCACAAGTGGTGAAAGAAACAAGAGCTGAGACAAATTCAACATCATCAAGGTTGACGGTTTGCAAAGTAGTTGTCGTGCCTGAGGTTCCCGAAGAAGGGGTTTCGCTACAAGCTCCAGCAAAGAAAGCGACAAATAAGATAAGGGAAAGAACTTTTTTCATTATGACTCCAAACTGGTTGTTTCTAATTCAGACGCCGGTTAAAGCTATTTAGTTCCCAGATTTCTAAAATTATTTTCTTGTAGTCGGTAACCATGCAGGTCGTTTAACTTCGTAGTCTTTGATTTCCTGCGTGAATCGTAAACTCAATCCAATATCGTCAAGGCCTTCCAAGAAACGTTCTTGCGTGGCTGGATCTAAGGGAAATGTGCACTCAATGGAAGCTTCAGGGGCTTCGAGTGTGAGATTAGCTACATCAATTGTTATTACGAGATCAGGGTTCGCTTCTGTCGCGTCAAGTAAAGCTTCTCCGACGTCATTTGATACTTGAACTGGGACTAAACCATTCTTTGTACAGTTGTTTCGAAAGATGTCAGCGAACCTTGGTGAGATAACCGCTTGAAAACCATATTGTTGAATCGCCCATACCGCGTGTTCACGTGAAGATCCGGTACCAAAGTTCGGTCCCCCGATAAGCACCACTGCGTCGTTGTAACGTTCATCGTTAAGTACAAAGGTGCGATCATCACGCCATTCTGAGAAAAGACCTTGTTCGAAGCCTGTGCGTTCAACACGTTTCAACCAATCTGAAGGAATTATTTGATCCGTGTCAACATCTGCACGCCTTAAAGGCACTGCAGTTCCGGAAACAATTTGTATAGCATCCATGGCTTCCCCTAGTTCAAATCTTCTGGAGTGGCAAATGTTCCAGCAATTGCGGTAGCAGCAGCCACAGCGGGTGAAACGAGATGGGTTCGCCCGCCGCGCCCCTGTCGCCCTTCAAAATTTCTGTTAGACGTGCTGGCGCAACGTTCACCGGCGGCAAGTTTGTCTGGGTTCATAGCAAGACACATTGAACAACCAGGTTCACGCCAATCAAATCCTGCTTCTTCTAATATTTGAGGAATTCCTTCTTCCTCGGCTTGAGCCTTCACAGCCCAAGAGCCTGGAACGACGAGAGTGCGTGTTCCGTCACTCACTTTTTGGCCTTTAGCTATTTCGGCTACGGCCCTGAGATCTTCGATGCGTCCATTAGTGCAGGAGCCAATAAAGACCGTGTCAACCTTTATATCGCTCATCTGTGTCCCAGAGGAAAGACCCATATAGTCAAGTGCTCTTTCAGCGGATTCTCGTTGGGCTGGGTCTTCGAAAGAATCAGGGTGGGGAACTGAACTGGTTATAGGTATCACTTGACCCGGGTTAGTTCCCCAAGAAACATGAGGAACGATATCTGCTCCATTAAGTATCACTTCTTTGTCAAATGTCGCGTCATCGTCAGTGGATAAGGAACGCCAATCAGAGACTGCCGAATCCCAGTCGCTACCAGTAGGGGCATGTAAACGATCTTTTAAATATTCAAAAGTCGTCGTATCAGGGGCTATAAGACCTGCTTTAGCTCCGGCTTCAATCGACATGTTGCAAACAGTCATACGCCCTTCCATGGAGAGGTCTTCAATCACTTTGCCTCGGTATTCAATGATGTAGCCGATTCCTCCTCCGGTTCCGAGTTCTCCGATAATGGCGAGAATCACGTCTTTCGCTGTGCTTCCCTCAGGGAGAAAACCATTGACAGTGACTGCTAACGCACCGGGTTTTTGTTGCGGAAGAGTTTGGGTGGCTAATACGTGTTCAACTTCACTAGTGCCGATGCCAAAAGCTAAAGCACCAAAAGCACCATGAGTGCTGGTGTGGCTATCTCCACACACCACAGTCATACCTGGCAGGGTTAGACCTTGTTCTGGTCCGATGATGTGAACAATACCTTGTCCGGGGTCACCCATAGGAAAGAGTTTGATTCCAAATTCTTCACAGTTTTTTCTTAGAGTCTCAATCTGCGTTCTGCTGACGGGGTCAGCTATAGGTTGGTCAATATTTTCGGTAGGAACATTGTGATCTTCAGTAGCGACCGTTAGATCAGGACGGTAAACATCACGGCCAGCCATGCGTAGGCCGTCAAAAGCCTGTGGGGAAGTAACTTCATGAACGAGATGCAAATCAATGAACAGCAAGTCAGGTTGTCCATCGCTGGAATGAACAACATGACGGTCCCATACTTTTTGACTTAACGTCTTTGGTGACATTTGATTCCTTATGACGTAGGTATTTCTACTGTTCAGGATACGTCAAAGAGGCAAAGAGTGGTCAGAGAGCTTCTAGGAAACCCAAAATTAGGGCACGGTCACTAGAAGAAAGAGAAACATAGACATCACGGGCAGATTGAGCTTCGCCACCATGCCAAAGAATCGCCTCCTCTAAAGTTCTGGCACGGCCGTCATGGAGATAATGCTCATGACCAACCGTGCCAGTCAACCCGACACCCCATAACGGAGCAGTTCTCCATTCCGAACTTTTTGCACCATGCTGATCTAAACCGTCATCTAACTCTGGACCCATGTCATGGAGGAGAAGGTCAGTGAAAGGAACAATTACTTGATGGGCGAGAGCTCTAACTTCATGAGAGCCAGTAACCCATGGTTCGGTGCGGTGGCATCCAGAACAACCGATCTGTTCAAACCAGGCAGCTCCGCTTTGCACATCTGGATCGTCATGGCCGCGTAAAGCCGGCACAGCGACAGTTGAGGTGTAAAAAGCGGTGTCTTCTAAAAAAGTCGATCCAAAAAGTTCAACAGCTAGTTCGTAGTCGAGCGAAAGTTCTTCAGTAAAAGCACCTTCGGTAAAACTAAGAATCGTGGGTTCTTGTGCTTTCCATCCAAATCTTCCAATCTGTCCTCCTAAATGCTCTAATTCTGATACTCGTCCAGATATTCCATCAGCATCTAAATCATTCGGATCCGCTTCTAACGCGATATCAGAAGCGGGAATGGCTTCAAGAAGTCCTCCTCCGAAAACTGGGGGAGCCACTCGAAGAGAAGTGAAAGCTGTGTTGAGGTCTAAGGAATCTACTTGAATTATTGGTTTACGCAGAGAAAAAGAAGTGCCGTCACCCATAGTTCCAGAAGTTTCTTCCCAAGTCACGGTCAACGATCCTTCTTTTAAAGCACCTTGATCCTGGAGTTGAAGCCCTATGTCAGGATGAGGAATCATCACTCCGGATTCATCAAGCCCGAGACTTACTATGAGCGTCGGCCCTGAAGCACTCACCAACCCATCGGGAGGCACAGATCGACCGTTATTTATATGACAACCGAGACAACTGTTCCCATTGCGTGGGTCTCCTAATCCATCTTCAACATTCCAAACATGTTCAAAAGGAACATCTCCGTCGGCGAATCTAATACGTTCTGGTAACCCCATTGCTCGATTGGAAAGACTAAAAGAGCGTTCATTTGACGCCATAGTCGTTCCCTCTCCACCACTCCTTAAAAAAAGTTCAGGTGGTTCTGTCGTGAGTGAAGGACTATCCGGTTGAGTTATCAGAAACCACAGCCCTACGGTTAGGGCTGCGATTACTGAAAGTTGTAATAGACGGTTACCCGCCTGAGAGGTCACCCGGCAGAAGGGACACCGATGCTATCAATATCAATTGATGGTGGCGGCCCTGCGGGTACTCCCTCAGCAATGTCAGCATCTGGCATCGATGGCTGCTCGTCAGGAACCGGCATTGTGTCATGATCTACTACGCCATACCCATCACCACCAGGTCCTGGGTTCGGGAAAGCAGTGTCAGTAGTGTTAGTTACTTCTCCGTCACAAGGCATAAAAGTTTCAATATCTGCAGGCGCAGAAGTAGTGAAAGTGTTGTCGGAGAAACAGTTTCCTTTAGAACCATAGGTTCCGTCGCCTTCAACGATTGATACGTAAGCTAAATCGAATTCACTGCCAGAAACAACATTCTCTATAACAGTGTTGTCGTGAGCTTCCCAAAGATTCTGATCAAAGAAAATTGACAAAGCGATACCGGCATACGAGTTGTTTTCTACTCGGTTACGAACGATCAGGTTGTCGTTACCTCCGGCGGCAACAATGCCGACACCGAAACCAATATCCCAATCTGCGCTACGCCTCGGGGTGTCTTCGTTGCCGTTGTCGGTAACAAGGTTTCCGACAACAGTGATGTTTCCTTGCGGAGCTAACTCTTCTGAATCAAGAGTATTTGGTACAACACCTAGACGGTTGTGTCTGAAAATTGAATTCATGATGACAATGTTGTTACTGGCGTTAGTTCCTGAATACCCGAGAGCGTTATGTTCACTAATCACGTTGTCTATTACAGCGTTGCAAGGGTTGCATTGACCGATGTAGAAACCGGAGTCAGGGTGTCCGCTTCCGTAACTGTGTTCAAATACACCGTTTTGTGCATTGAATGCGTAAAGACCGTAAAGACCGTTGTTGTAAGTTGTTACGTATGAGGCTCGGTAACCATCAACAATGATGTCTGTTCCGTAGTCACCGGTGAAAAATATCCCATTTGATGTGTGTGAATGAGAGGTCAGGTTTTCGATAGCTACACCATTTGAGAACACTATGAAACCATTCGGACGTTCATGCTGTCCGTCTATGATGACTTCGTTTCGGTCTAACCCACGGATCACGATGTCGTCAGTTTCTACAATTACGGATTCATAGTAAGTGCCGGGAGCGATCAGAATCAGATCACCAGGTACCGCATCATCGACTGCGTCTTGGATGGTGGCGTAATCATCTGGGACTCTTAAAGCATCAGGTAAAGGATCTTCTCCGGTGAGCATTTCAAACTCTTCTTCGGAAAGAACCGGAATACATGCAATGGCAGCTGCTTCTACGTCTATAGCGTAAGCATCATCGTCCGTCATAATGTTTTGCATCATGGTTGCGTAGTCATCGCCAGATTCCTCATGGACGATATCAACTATGCACTCTGTGTAGTCGGAATTCGCAAAACCCAAATCATCACTAGTGACTTCGTTGAGTAAATTAACGATTGCTTTTCGAAAATCTGACTCGTCGTCATCGCCTGGTTCGCTTTCTTCAACTGCAGCAGCTGTGGTTTCAACTGCGGCAGCTGTGGTTTCAACTGCGGCAGCTGTGGTTTCGACTACTTCAGCTGATTCAGAGGAAGAGTCGCTTCCTCCACAACTTGAAGCTATGAAGGCCAATGAAAAAATGATTGCAAAAATTTTGTGAGTTTTCATGCATTTTACTTTAGATCATCGGGCGGAAAAAGAACGATTTCAGTCCGCAACTACAAAAATTTGACCTGTTTGCCCACGAGTGGCAGTGCCATGAAAAGTGCAGAAATAAGGGAAGTAACCGGTTTGTTCAAATAAAGAAGAAGCGGAACCGCCCTCATCGAAAAGGCTTTCATTAAGGCTGGTAAACCATCCAAGTTCACCTTCTTCAAGTGAAGGTGTCACGTTATGTCGATTACGACCGGTGTTAGTCCACGTGATATTCGTTCCAGGGGAGACGATGATGAAGCGGTCGCTAAAGGAATTGTCATCAATACTGATAGAGACTTCTGACTGACCGGTGTAATCAATTGCGTTATCAGGTATTTCAACAACGGCAGGAGACGCTTCTTCAAAATTTTCGCTAATGGATGCAGGATCAGAAGAGATGTTCAAAGCAGCAAGTGTTCGCAACCAGAGATCATGACGCGGATTTAAAATATCAAAGTGAGTGGCGGTGTCGTTGAAGATGCCTTCCGCATCAGTGAGGAAATCACTTTGACTAATTGGAACAGTTAGGTCGTAGCGTCCATGAACCGCAATTATTCGGGCATCCATGGACCCTGGAGTCGCCACCCGGTAGTTCTCTGGAACTTCGTCAGGTTCACCACCTAAGAAGCTTTGAACAGCGCCGCCCCCAAGATTTTGTTCAGCAGCAACATAAAGATCAACAACTGCGGCTTGAGCAACAACAGTATGGGGGAGCACTCTTGGATTGCTGCCAGGGTCTCCGTCGTTAAGGTCTGATCTGCCAGCAGCCCAAAGAGCTAAATGGCCACCAGCGGAATGTCCGATAAAGGTGACGTCATCAAGATCTAGAGGTTCATCTAATTCAGTTAGATGGTCAATAGCGTTTGCTACATCTTCAAGAGTTCCGGGATATCCTCCGCCTGGAATCCCAACTGCCCGATAATCAAAATTCCAAGTAGCTACCCCTTTATTTGCGGCATCGTCAGCGAGGCCGGTCATGAGGGTTTCGTTAAATCCGGCTTTCCAAAATCCGCCATGGATGAAAACTAAAACGGGGAACGGTCCTTCTCCCGGGGGGATTTGAAGGTTGCCGGCATTCCAAAGCCCGTCTCCGTATTGGATTCGCTCTACTCGTACTTCATCAAGTGGCTGAGTTGTTGCCATCGTTGTCTCACTGATTTGATTCGTGAGATCTCCAGATACGGATGTTTGATTTAACGTTGAATTACCGCCACAAGACATAGCGATAAAACAACTTGCAAGAAGACAGCTAAGCAGACGCATGAAAGCAACCATAACAATAAGAAAGACTAGAACCGGATCAAATCAGGCTTGTCGATTATTCTCAACAAAGTTTTCAAATGCGTCACCAGTCAAATTCCCCATATGGCCAATTACTCCGCCATCAGTAGTCACTAAAATGGCAGCGGGCTGCCCAAATACTCCAAAGTGCTCCCACACTGACCCGTCTACATCAACCAGGTTCACAAGTCCTGTTAATCCCCAGTCCTTCAACGTGGCAGAGACAACGTCAAGCCCATCGCCTTCGCGTGCGACACCAACGATAGTTAAATTCTTGATATTTGTATTTGCCTCAGCGACCGTTGGGGCTTCTCGACGACAAAT
>Ga0163108_10000112_pt1 | contig 57393 bp, 46 predicted proteins | sample Fk1155metaG_FD_109644 | JGI IMG/M metagenome (GOLD analysis project Ga0163108, IMG submission 109644) | Marine microbial communities from the Central Pacific Ocean - Fk160115 155m metaG | ecosystem: Environmental > Aquatic > Marine > Oceanic > Photic zone | place: The Central Pacific Ocean...
GATATAACCAAAAAGCCTCAGTGCTAGTCCATGTTTAGTGCCCCTTGCATCGGACTCGCTTATGAATTGGCTTATTAAGTTATAGTCTTCGATCAGAACCCCACCAATAATTGCAGGAATGGCAAATAGACTAACGCCGAGTGTGCCTATAAGGAAAACAGTTTTATTCTTCATCTCGCGGATCTTGTTTCACCTTTAATCTAGTGTAGCCCTGGCGAACTATAGTTGGATTTTGAGGTGGCGAGCTGAAAAATTGACGTTGTTTGGCGAATCCACAAAAGAAGGCATGTTTTTGTTTATTTGTGATGCACAATAGTTAACATAATATACATTATCAGACTCTAGATATCTTGAGAACTCGATTCGGCGGAGTTTCTTCTATGCTTCCCCATGTTATTGTGTCCTCAGTGTTTAAGATTCTTGATCGCTATATTCTCAGAGAAATACTCCCACCGTTCTTGCTGGGTCTTCTTGTCTTCACGTTCATTTTATTGATCCCTCCACTAATGGATGTGGCTGAGAGTCTCATCGCTAAAGGGGTTGGCGGCTGGACGATTCTGCGTTTAATGATGACCTTGGTTCCTCAGGCCCTTGGCATAACGCTTCCAATGTCCTTGTTGATAGGTCTTCTGATTGCATTTGGTCGTTTGTCTGGAGATCGTGAGGGGGTTGCCATACAGGCCTGTGGGATCAGTCCAAGGCGCCTGCTTCGCCCGGTTTTACTTATGGCTGGTATAACGGCGGTAATTACAAATTACGTGCTGGTATCTGCGCTGCCCGATGCAAATCAAACGTTTAGAGAGATTACCTATTCGGTTATTGCCTCAAGGACGCAGGATGAGGTTAAACCACGGGTTTTCTATGAAGACTTCCCTAACATTATTCTTTACATTCGCGACGCCTCAGTCGACGGTCAGGTCTGGCAGGATGTATTTCTGGCGGACACCCGTAATCCAGAACGCCCAGAAATCTTTGTCGCCAGTCAAGGTCGGATGTTGTTGAATAAAGATCGCCGCCAGGTGTCGATTATGCTCACCTCTGGCACTCGTCACGAGGTTGCTCCTGATATGCCTGAGGAGTACGAGATTCACGAGTTTGAACGGATGGTTATGGCTCTGGATCCAGAAACTGTTTTTCCTGAAATTGGTCCCGAGCGTGGCTATCCAGAGATGACCATTTCTGAGCTCAAAGTCGAGTCTGAACGGCTACGCGATACTGGAGAATCTCCTCATCGGCCAATAATGGAGATTCACAAGAAATTTTCTATTCCCTTCGCTTGTTTTGTGTTTGCCTTTATTGGACTTGGTTTGGGACTGAGTCATCGGAAAGATGGTAAATTGGCCAGCTTTGTTCTGGCCATAGGGGTAATTTTTTCCTATTACGTCGTCATGTATATCGCAGAGGCTTTGGCTAAAGGTGGTCAAGTCTCGCCTCACTTAGCGATGTGGTTGCCTAACGTGCTTCTTGGCGTTCCAGGTGTTTTATTGCTGTATGGACGCCAAACTAATATCGAGCGCCTTGGCAGCTTACGCTTGGCCCTCTTCTTGAAACGCATTCTGGTAAGTTGTGTGCGGCCATTTTTAAAGCTTCGAGGTAAACGATCGACTCATACCCCTCGAACGTTTGAGTTCTTGACGTTTAAGCTGAATCTCTTGGACCGGTACATTACCCGTCAATATTTACGCGTTGTTGGGCTTTCCTTTTTTGGTCTTATCGGCATTTTCTACATTGCTACATTTATCGATTTGTCAGATAAGTTGTTTAAAGGTCAGACGTCTGGCGGAACCCTTATTGAGTATTTCTGGTTTGCGACTCCTCAGTATGTTTACTACGTACTTCCAATTTCTGTGCTTATTGCGACGTTGGTTACCATCGGACTATTAACGAAAAGCTCTGAATTGACGGTTATGAAGGCTTGTGGGATCAGTACTTATCGGACCGCGGCCCCTCTTATTTTTTGCGGTGTGATTGGGAGTGGCCTGCTTTTCGGTATTGGCGAAACAATTCTTGGCTCAGCGAATCAACGTGCAGAAGCAATTCGTCATGTTATTCGAGGTGGATCTCCTCAAACCTTCGACGTGTTGAACCGAAAATGGTTTGTAGCCCCTGATGGGTCCATTTATCACTACGCTTATTTAGACCCCGACCTAGAGGAAATTCATGGTGTGTCTAAGTATGAATTTGGATCGCAACAATGGGCCTTGGCAAAAAGAACATTCATTAACAGAGCTTCCTTTAAAGGCGACTGGGAGGGAACGTCTATCTGGGTTCGACAATTCGACAATAGTCTCAATCTAATGCCCTACACAACGACCGAACAAGGCAGCCTTTCTTTGGAACCTCCTGAGTTTTTTGTTACCGAACAACCAGATGCGGAACGGATGAGTTATCGCGAGCTTGAACGATATATAGCGGAACTTCGCACAAGCGGTGTTAATGTCGTTCAGTTGACGGTCGACATGCAACGAAAATTATCGTTTCCGTTCGTTACTGTGGTTATGACGTTGATCGCTGTGCCATTTGGGGTATTGGGTGGGAAACGAGGCGCCATGTATGGAGTTGGCGTGGGACTCATTCTGGCAATTGTTTACTGGGTTGCCATCAGCATCTTCGGTGCAGTAGGGAGTGCCGGTCTGCTCACACCAGTACTTGCCGCGTGGGCTCCGAACATTCTGTTTTGTGCTGGAGCAGGGTACCTCTTGCTTTCAGTTCGTACGTGAGCAATGCTTCTTTCGGTCAAGAACTAAAGATTCTCTATGCCGCTTATCCTTCTATTGCTTGCTCTCACGTTGGACTTCCATGCCATATTCGGTGATCCGAGTATTGGTCAGGTGTTTTCAAAGTACGAATTGACCGGCACGATTGTTATTTCTTCAATAGAATCAAATCAGTCGTTTACACAGAACAAACCTCGAGCCGTGACATCCTATTCGCCGGCTTCAACTTTCAAGATCTTTAATAGTCTTATTGCGCTTGAGGAGAATCTAGCCAACAACAAAGACGAACTATTTGTTTGGGACGGGACTCCGAGATCTATTGAAAGTTGGAACCAGAACCACACCTTAAAGAGTGCGTTCATGGCATCTTGCGTATGGTGTTATCAATCCTTAGCAGAGAAAATTGGACCAGAAAGATATAGAAAACATTTAACTACTGCTGGATTTGGTTCTTTGAGTGACCCTTTTAACGTGACTGATTTTTGGCTTGATGGTTCGTTGAAAATTAGTGCTGCAGGGCAAGTTGAGTTTTTGAAGCGCCTCATTGGTCGGAGCCTGTCATATTCAGCGACGTCTTATGAAGAATTAGAGGACGTTATGCTGAGAGAAGCAACGGGTAGTTACCAGTTAAGAGCGAAAACTGGCTGGACTGGCTCAATTGGTTGGTTTGTGGGTTATGTCGAGACTTCAGCCGACACTTGGATTTTCGCGCTGAATGCTGATGTAAAGGATATAGACCTAATGATGATCCTCCCTGACATCACAAAAGAAATTTTAAGAGCGAAAGGAATTATTTAATTCGGCTGAGTCGATCTTTCCAGTCGAACATCATTGAGCCAAATTACGCCAGAGGAGCCTGGAGCGGTATTTACTGTATCGACGACCACTAACAGGGTGTTAACTGCATTAAGATCAACTAGGTTCGAGGGCGATCTACCAATCGGTTCCATGTCCTTAAACCGAACTACGACTTCCCTCTTCTCCTTCCCTGCGTAAATAGATCGTTGCCATCTCGGGAGTTCCTGGCGGTCAGAGTCCGAGGCGCGGAGCTGCACGGATATTCGGTGTGGTCGATCTCCACGCACAGAAAACCTGATTCGATCGTAGTGAGAAAGAGTGTCCAAATCATTCTGTACAAGCGCCGCAAAGGGGCTATCCTGTTCTGCGTTTGACAGTGCATAGCGCAGAGCCAGTTCAGAGCCATCAATAGACTCCGTGGCGTTGACGGCCGCTTTTGAGTATTGATCATGTTCAACTTGCCACGTTTCGACGGATGCGTCATCTGAAAACAGCGACTTGATTGCTATTGGTGCGGATTCAGAATCTTTTTCTGGTTTATTGAATTCTTTCCCAATATAGATTGAGTTCGACATAATCCAGGGAATCCCGGTGACACTTGTAATTTCAGGCAACAGCACTTCTACTCGAAAGGCTGTGGATGTTGAGTCACTGACGTACGTTAATTTATTTGTATTTGATTTGGCTACGGTTTCGCCATTTTGTTTCAATAAAACCAGTCCACCTGGCGGCATGCGCACCTGCACATCCAACTGCACGGGAGTGCCGGTTGTGATGCGCTCGCCCATGTGGGCTATTTGATTTCCACTCGTGGCTATAAATTGCAGATCTCCTGGAGACGCTAAAGCATTGATTAATGTATATGCTCTACCATTTCTGAGGGCGTCAACAATTAGTTGCCCGTCAAGAATAGGAGCTCCTGACAATCCTTGATCAATTTCAACTCGTAGAGTGAAGGCACGGAAAGCATTCTTATAGAAGGAAGAGCCGCCAATATGTAGTCGTGTATCAGGTAGAACGGGTAAAGGAATCGCACCGTGTGTGTCAGAGCCGGGCAACATTACGACTTTGCGGAGTTGAGATATCCGGTCGTATTGCAACAGATTCTCTTCAGGTCGGTCAAGCAACTCAGCGATTGTTTCGGAAGGTTTCAAGAGGTAATGAATAGGCACGGCAACAAGCCGCAAAAAAGGTTCGTTTCTCCATTCACTGTCGACATTGAACCACTCCATCGCATCAAATTTGAGGTCCCAGTCGTTCCATCGGAATGTTGACTTCTGAGATCCTGGATGAGCGATAATTCCAAAGCCACCAAGTCTTTCGACGTCTTCGACTACTCCAGCGACTTGCCCACCTAGAGGGTACGGTGTCTTCGGTAAATCGATTGCAATGTAATGCCCTCCGTCGGTGCTGATTTCTGTGCTGCCGATACATAACACTCCAGAGTGGTATGCCGGAAGGTCTGATTCTTCTATTCCATCACCATGATCCGTGAAGACTACAAAAGACAGGCCGACGTCAGCAGCAATAGTTGCTATTTCCTCTACAGACAGACTTCCATCAGACCGATTAGTATGCACGTGAAAGGCTCCGCTGACGGACGTGCTCTCAAAACCAGTCTGATATTCTAGCGACTCGATCTCAACGCGACTTGGTGGCGCAGTTAGGAGCGATAGGCCTAACGTAATTGCCAGGACAAGAATGGAGGTGCGCCTTATCCGTCGGCGAGTTAACAACATCTGATGTGTGCCTGAGCGTTCTACATTGACAACCAGTGTCTGTGTCTAGAGACCAGCTGCATCACGTAACGCATCAGCTTTGTCAGTTCGTTCCCATGTGAATTCAGGCTCTAGGCGACCGAAATGACCAAATGCAGCGGTCTGTTTGTAGATGGGTCGCCTTAGGTCTAGAGTTTCGATAATACCTTTTGGTGTCAGACTGAATTGATCTCGAACAAGGTTACTTATGGTCTCTTGGTCTACCTTGTTGGTCCCGAATGTTTCCACTAAGACCGAGACGGGGTCAGCTACACCGATCGCATAAGCTAGTTGCACCTGTGCTCGGGTTGCTAGATTGGCTGCAACACAATTTTTAGCAATGTATCGAGCCATATAGGAGGCCGAACGGTCGACTTTAGTTGGATCTTTACCCGAAAAGGCTCCTCCACCATGGGGCGCTGCACCTCCGTAGGTATCAACGATAATTTTTCGGCCCGTCACGCCAGCGTCTCCATGTGGTCCACCAACTACAAATCGTCCTGTTGGATTGACATAGATCTTCGTATTCGCGTCGAGCATATCAGCCGGAATTACTTTTTGAATGACGTGTTGAATGAGATCGTCTCGCATAGTATCCGCGTTGACAGTCTCTGCATGTTGACTTGAGACGACGACAGCCTCGACTCGGACCGGTTTCATGCCGTCGTATTCGATGGTCACTTGCGACTTACCGTCAGGACGTAAGTAATCGAGTAGGCCACTTCGTCTGACCTCAGAGAGGTTTTTACAAAGCTTGTGAGCGAGCATGATTGGTAAGGGCATCAGCTCTTCACTTTCACGGCAAGCATACCCGAACATTAACCCTTGGTCGCCAGCCCCACCAGGATCGACCCCCATCGCGATGTCAGGAGATTGTTCGTGAATTGCTGAGAGAACGGCACAGGTTTCGTGGTCGTAACCATACTTGGCTCTTGTATAGCCAACGTTTCGAATTGTGTCACGAACGACAGTTTGGAAATCTACATAACCCGATGTAGTAATCTCTCCCGCTATCATAGCCAGGCCAGTGGTCACGAGCGTTTCGCATGCAACCCGACCTTGAGGGTCCACAGTGAGAATTGCGTCGAGAATTGAGTCAGAAATCTGATCAGCGATCTTATCTGGGTGACCTTCTGTTACTGATTCAGATGTAAATAGGTGGTGGCCTTCACGACTCATCAAGCTTACTCCTTAGATTCTCAATAAATTTCCAGATCACGTTATGATTTTGATAATTGATTGTAAACACACCTTCGTAATGTCTTCCAAGCTCGATCTGATGTCTTGGTGCTCACATAGGGATCCTCGTACATTAACAAACCATTTCCGCGATGGTCAACTACTGGAAAACGAGTGGTTTTGGTTGTGCCCCATTTTTAGGAACGCGGGTGGAATTCCTCGTAAATTGTTTTGAGACGCGCTTGCAAAATATGGGTATAGATTTGAGTTGTTGATAAGTCTGCATGCCCTAGCATTACTTGAATTGTGCGTAAATCAGCTCCTCTATCGAGCAGATGAGTGGCAAAAGAATGTCGAAGCACGTGAGGGCTAAGTCCATGAGTTAAACCGGCTTGCAAGCCGTAGGCTTTCAGCACCTTCCAGAATCCAACCCGACTTAACCCGGTTCCTCTTTTCGCGTTAACGAATAGTAATGTAGAGCGACGAGTGCCGAGTAATCTTTTTCGTCCTGTTTCGATGTAGCGTCGAACCCACTTCACGGCCTCTCCGCCGATAGGCACAATCCGTTGTTTTAACCCTTTTCCCATGCAAGTAAGATAACCCGAGTCAAGATTCAAGTCTCCGGGTCGTAGGGAGACAAGTTCAGACACTCGCAGTCCTGTGGCGTATAGCAGTTCAATGAGTGCGCGATCTCTGAGGCCTCGAGGAGTCTTAATGTCGGGTTGATTGATTAATCGATCGACATCCTCAATCGAAAGATATTTCGGTAAAGTCGTGTTGGCGCGCGGCGCTCGCAAGTCTTCAGCAGGATTAATGGTAAGCCGCCGATCAAGAAACAAAAATCGATAGAATCCTCTAACACAAGCAACCATTCGAGCAACCGAACGTGGAGAGAATCCAGCATCCATTGTTTTTCGGACCAAACTATCCAAATGTTTTCGATTCAATTTGACGACTGTAAGTTTTTGTTCGTCTGCAAAGCGACAAAGCCCTCTGAGATCCCGACTGTAGCTGTCTAGCGTGTGGTGAGATAGTCGTCTCGCAACTTGCAAGTGATCTAGGTAGGAGTCGATCGCGTTACGGTCTCGAGAAGATCCTCCTATTCGTTTTGAGCCCTTTGTTGAGGCAGATCGAGACGATAAGTTCTTACGGGCGCCGCTAAATTTAGTGGTTTCTCTCAGATGGCACCGCCTCGTAGTAAACTTTGAAGAAGGGGCCTTGAGTCCGCTGTCGGTTTAGCCCCTAATTCCCTAGTGCTCGATGATTTTACGCCGATCCGCAAGAGAATCAGCAGTCTTTATGAATAATCTCAAATGAAGTTAACCATTCTAATTGTCGGACTTGGCGGACTGGGTTCTGTTCTACTTGAGCTGTTAGCTAGGAGTTCCTTGTCGTGTAGGCTAATTGCTGGAAGTCGAAACAGGCTTCATGGCACAGCCTGTTGCAACCTAGCAAAGCTCGGCGCTCAGGCTCAGGGTTACGATCCGGACATCGATTTTATTCATCTTGATCTTGACGAGCATCAGGCGACCATTAAGACGATTCAAAGCATTTCACCTAACATCATAGTGTGTACGGCGACTCGACAGTCGTGGTGGCTGCCACGGCAGCTGCCAGCGCCTCAAGCCTCTCGGTTTAAGTCTGCCGGTTTTGGTTTATGGCTCCCTCTGCATTTAAGTCTGCCGACCGCATTAATGCGAATTCTTCACTCAGCTGACTATCGGGGCCTTACCCTTATTGCGCCTTTTCCTGACGTTGTAAATTGCATCCTAGATCGAAGAGGTCTCTCTCCTACCTGTGGAATAGGAAATGTTGACGAGATCGCGACAAAAGTTCGAGGATTAGCAGCTGTTAAATTGGGCGCGCCAATCGATGAAGTGACGGTGGCCCTTGTTGGGCATCATGCGCTTGAAAAATGTGCATTCGATGGTTCGTCTGAGGCAGTACCGTATTTTCTTAGGGTTGAGCATAATGGACGAGATGTAACTAAAGAAGTCAAAGCGGAAGAATTACTGATGAAGCCGTTCAGTCTTCCCGAAGGACCTCCAACTCATTTTTTGACAGCTGGTTCTGCAGTTCGCTTGATTACCGCTCTTGGGTCAGATCGGTCCGTGCGGTTGCATGCTCCTGGACCAAACGGACTACCTGGCGGGTATCCAATTCTCGCATCAATGTCTGGGGTAACGGTGCCAGAAGTAGCTGGTTTATCGCTGTCTGACGCGATTCATATTAATGAAGAATCTCATGAGTTTGATGGAATTGAGCGAATTGAAAAGGATGGAAGTGTGGTCTTCACCGAAAATGTTGTCACCGCCGCTCGTGACGAACTGGGGTTTAACTGCAGGCGCCTGGAACCAGATGAAATTGAAACGCGAGCTCAAGAACTTCTGTCCAAGTTTCAAGAGTATGCCAAGGGATTCGGAATGGTGCTCTAGGGCTGCTTATCAAGGGCTAGGTTCTAAAGCCCTCTACCTTGTATTCTGGTAATGCCTATGACGTACAACACAGAAAAATCGAAAGCGTTATTCGCTCGAGCCGTTCGAGTAATGGTCGAAGGCGGCAGTTCGCCATCTCGAGGCCCAGCCAACTATGGTAAATATCCTTTGTTTATCGACCGTGCACAAGGATCACGTCTATACGATGCAGACGGCCATGAGTATATCGACTGGATGATGGCGTATGGTGCACTGCCTCTAGGACATGCGCATCCGAAGATCGTGGAGGCGATAACGAATGCTAGTCACACTGGCACGTTGTTGGCCGCGGCAACGGAAATAGAAATCGAAGTAGCTGAGCTTATTCAGCGGATGGTTCCGACAGCTGAGCGTGTACGATTTGCGAACACCGGCACTGAAGCCACGATGGCCGCTCTTCGCTTAGCGCGAGGTTACACAGGTAAGCCGAAGTTTATTAAGTTCGAAGGTCACTACCACGGTTGGTATGACGATTTTCTGGCGAATGCTCACCCTCAACCAGTTGTTTCTTTAGGGCATCGGCGCGACCCAATTAAGATCGCCGACAGTTCGGGACTCAACCGCCATTCTCTAGACGACACGATTATTGTTCCGTGGAATGACCTTGAAGCCGTCGAGCGAGCTATAGATACGCACCGTGGACAGATCGCGGCAGTCATCACGGAGGGAATAATGGCCAATATGGGCGTCATTCCTCCTCAACCCGGTTATCTCAAGGCTCTTCAAGAGTTGTGCAGTTCAAATGGAATTCTGTTTCTTCTTGACGAAACCGTAACTGGTTTTCGAATCGCCGCGGGAGGCTGTCAAGAATACTATGACCTTAAGCCTGACATTTCTACTTTTGGAAAGGCACTTGGTGCAGGACTACCCGTAGCAGCGTTGGTTGGTCGGGCAGAGATTATGGAAGCTCTTGCGTGGGGCGGTGTCTTGCACTATGGAACTCAGAATGCGTCTCGGGTTGGATTGTTTGCTGCACGCGCGAATCTCGAAACACTGAGCGCAGACGACGGAGCGGCTTTTAAGTGGACCTGGAAAACAGGCGATCAACTTGTTACTGGCCTCCGGCAAGTATTTCGAGAAGCGAAGATTGAAGCTATTGTCCAGAGTGTCGGTCCCATGTTGCAAATTATGTTCACTGATCGTGAGTCGATCTCTGACTATCGAGATTACTGCGCTCATGTCGATCGGGACCTGTACCAGCAATTCGTCCACGCACTGTTTTCGCACGGTATCTATATGAGTCCCGCAGCGGGTCTACATTCTGTAGTGTCGATAGTTCATACTCCACAGGATGTTGAGGATACGTTAATTGCAGTGCAAAAGGCCTTGATGGATGTCCAGAACTGAGCGAGGCAAGGAAACCCTAGCTGGTAAAGTAGCACTCATCACCGGCGCCGGATCGGGAATCGGTCGGGCCTCTGCGTTGTTGTTTGCGCGTGAAGGAGCCTCTGTTGTTGTTGCCGATATCAATGGTGGCGCAGGACGTCAAACAGTGAATCTAATCACTGCGGAGAATAATCGAGCCATCTTTCTTCGAACTGACGTCACTTCAGATGTCGATTGCCAAGAAACAGTTAAACAGACAGTTGCGGAGTACGGTCAGCTTGATGTCCTCTTTAATAACGCTGGTGTAATCTGCCGCACTTCCGTGACCGAGACCAGCGAAAAAGACTGGGACCGTGTGATGGCCATTAACGTAAAGGGAGTCTTCCTCCTTTCGAAGCATGCGATTCCAGTCATGGCTGGATCAGGAGGAGGAGTCATTATCAATACTAGTTCTGGCTGGGGCATGACTGGTGGTGCTCGTGCTGCACCCTACTGCGCTTCAAAAGGTGCAGTAGTCTTGCTTACAAAGGCAATGGCCATCGATCATGGAGAGCAGAATATCCGAATTAACTGTATCTGCCCTGGCGACACTGAGACCCAATTATTGTCGAACGAGGCTACTCAGGTGGGCCAAACGATGGACGAATTTTTAAAAACTGCGTCGAAGCGACCACTTGGTCGAATTGGTATGCCAGAAGATATCGCAAAAGCAGCGCTCTACCTGGCCAGTGAAGCATCATCGTTTGTGACAGGAACGACTCTTGTTGTGGACGGAGGAGGTCTTGCTGGCTAACAAAAGTGAAACTCATAGTTTGGCTGGCAGGCGCGTGTTAATCACTGGCGGCTGCGGTGGAATTGGTGCGGCTACGGCTGGGCGTTTTATTCGAGACGGCGCTTGTGTGGTGGTGCTGGATAACGACAGTGAAGCCTGCGATCGGGTGCAACGCGAGCTTCCTGGCCTGCTAGGCACTCTTGTAGCGGATGTGACTGATCCCGACTCTGTGCAATCAGCATTTCATCAACTCGATGATCTCTGCCAGGGAGTTGACATACTCATCAACAATGCTGGAATCAGCCTACCCCATGCTTTCACCGAGATCTCTTCAGAGGATTGGTGTCGCGTCATTAACGTTAACCTGAATGGAATATTCCACGTCGCGCAAGAAGCTGCGAAACGCATGTTGCTTGAGAATCAAGGAGTTATTCTCAATATGGGTTCAACGAACGCGCTTATCGGCGTACCCCGTTATGCTGATTACAACTCTTCAAAAGCTGGAGTTGTGGAGTTGACGCGGACACTGGCGCTCGAATTGGCCCCTAGCATTCGCGTGAACGCTATTTGTCCTGGGTTTGTACTTACACCCATGCAAAAGGCAGAGTACACATCATCGGAAATTCAAGCCTTCGCGAAGAAGATTCCCCTACAAAGATGCGCTGAACCAGGAGAAATAGCCGCCCTGTTTGCTTTTCTTGCGTCCGACGAAGCTGCTTATATTACGGGTCAATGTATTGTGATTGACGGTGGTGAAACTGCTGGCGGTCTCGCTAGCCGTTAAGCGGCATCCGAGACTCAGTCCAAGCCAAACGTGAGTATTGAGTTACCGGCAGCAATCGTGACATATTGAACGTTTCCTACCATATAGGAAATCGGAGCCGCCTTAACATTCCCCCCGACATTCATACGCCACAGCTCTGTACCATTGACTGCGTCTAGGGCATAAAAATATCCATCAACACTTCCTCCGAAGACAAGGTCGGAGGCTGTTGACAGTAGTCCTGACTGCGTTTTCGGCTGCAAGGGAAATTCCCAACGAGTGTCTCCGGTACGGGGTTCAATGGCTCGAATCATGCTCGCATAGGTTTCCTGTGGAACTAAACGTTCCGGGGCACCTCCAAGGAACATTTCCCCTGGTACATATTCATCCTCACCAATGAAGAAAGTGTCGGCTCCATCGTACGTAACTACGTACAGTAGTTCGGTGCGTGGACTATAGGTATTAGACCACCAGTTTGCTGCTCCATTGACTGATGGGTACACCAGAACTCCCTCTTCGCTTGGGAACATTCCGGGAATACGAATCGGCCGTCCATTTTCATCAATTCGTTCAGCCCACGTTTGTTTTGCAAAGGGTGTCCCACGTAGAAACTCGCCTGTGACCCGATCCAATACATAGAAGAATCCATTCCGATTTGGGAACAACATGAGTTTTCGTGGTCGTCCATCAAACTCGATGTCAATGAGAATAGGAATCTGGGTCGCATCCCAATCGTGCACATCATGCGGAGTAAATTGAAAATGCCATCGTAATTCTCCGGTGTCTGCGTCCAGTGCTACGACGGAGTCCGAATAGAGGTTGTCCCCCTCACGTGCTTCACCGTTCCAGTCCGGTCCAGGGTTTCCCGTGCCCCAGTACACAAGATTTAACTCGGGATCGTATGCCCCAGTGATCCACGTGGGGGCACCACCAGTCTTCCAGGAGTCATCCTCCCAAGTGTCATTGTGTGGTTCACCTTCTCCGGGAATCGTGTAGAAACGCCATGCAAGTTCGCCGGTTTCTGCATCGTAGGCATCGAGAAATCCGCGGATGCCGTATTCTCCGCCTGCAATGCCACTGATGACCTTGTCCCCAATCACGAGTGGTGCGGCAGTTTTACTATAACCAGTGTTCGGGTCAGCGCTCTGCGTCTCCCACTGCACCGTACCTGTTTTTGCATCTAGGGCAATAAGTTTGGCGTCTAGCGTTCCCAAGAATAGCGTTTCCCCAAGAATTGCCACACCCCGATTTTGTCTTCCACAGCACAGCGACAATTTTTCTGGCAACCTATGTTCATAGCTCCAAAACTGACTTCCGGTCGAAGCGTCTAGAGCAAAGACATTACTCGGGGACTGCGTAAGATACATGACTCCATCCACGACCAGTGGTGTCGTTTCGACATCTGCGAGGGTCTCAAGTTGCTTGACCCATTTCACTTCAAGTTGATCGACGTTGCTCTTATCTATTGCAGTCAATCGACTATGCCGTTGACTGTTGTACTGGCCGGAGTACATTAGCCAGTTTTCTGGCTCTTCACTTGCTTTTAGAAGTCGCTCGCTTGTAACCGGTGAGCCAAGTGGCGTGGACGGTTGTTGAGCATAGCCGGGGTAAACCCAGAGAAGCAAGGCGCATCCAACCGTTCTATAGAGTCGTGATTGCATTATGGTCTTCCTCTTCCCAGTGAATGCAGGTAAGCGACAAGATCGTCAATTTCCTGTTCGCTGAGGATGTCTTCGTAACTGGCCATTGGAGAGCCCTCTAAACGCTCGTATGTCAAAAGGTCACTTTTATTAAATGACAGAAGATTCCGGTCTGGATCTAATAGGCGAATGGAAAAGGTGTCCTCATCGAGGCGCCAACCGCTGGTTATCTCTCCGTTCGTCTGGGTAACGCGAATTCCCCACCACTCGGGCTCGACGTTAGCGCTGGGTTCGGTTAGAGACCTCCGTAAATGTGTTACTGATCGCTGCCAACCGATATTGCTCAGGTCCGGCGCTCCTTCACCGCCTTCCGTATTTACGGTGTGGCATTGCGCACAGTCTTCTTGTGCATAAAAGATGTGTTCTCCATTTGTTGGATCGCCAGGAAGTGACTCACTGTTCAGGCCTTGAGCGAGCGTTCGGACGTAAGCGACAATTTGCCAAATATTTTTATCGCTGTTATAGAGACCCGGCATATCTGAATTGGGGATTCCCCGACGGACAACTCTAAACATGGATGCGTCGTTGATGGCATATCGGAAAGAACCGAGCGTTAAATTGGGTCCTCTATCTCCTAGTCCAGAAAGTCCGTGGCAGTAAGTGCAATGTGAACGAAAGGTTTTCATGCCCGCTGAGACGTCTTCGGCTGACGTAAACGGATTCTCAACTTCTTGCTGTGCTCTTGCAATACTCGCAGCAGAGACCAAGGCAAGAACCACTAGCAATACAGGCGTCCTGAGTTTTGGCATAGAAGGCTCCTTGTGCCCGAAACCGTGAAACCGTCGTATCATAATCATAAGGTGGGCTTGTGTAAACAGATCTCGCCCTACCGTAGTTATCCCCGATGAGATAGTGGCGTTTTCTTGACAATGATATTAGTTGGCATAACTCTGATCTTTGTGGCGCTTTGCCCTGTCTTTTCCGGTATTCAGGCGCAAGAAGCCCAAGAGTCGACAGGTCGAACAATTACCGCAGAAGCCCTTCTTGATGGCGAGACCATTGTTTTAGACGGGATACTCGACGAATCTGCTTGGAAACGTGCGAAGCCTGGCACGGATTTTATTCAAGAAGACCCGAACCATGGTGGGACTCCAACCGAACGGACAGAAGTTCGATTCGCGTTCGATCGAGATAATTTGTACATGGGGGTCTACAACTTTGATTCCGAGCCAGACAAGATGCTTGGCAACACGATGAAGCGGGACGAGTATCTAAGAGCTGACGACCGCTTTATGTGGGTTATGGATACTTTTCTGGATCGACAAACTGGATACTTTTTTGAGATGAATCCATCCGGACTGATGGCGGATTCCCTGATGGCTCCGGGGGGTGGCAATCGAAATTGGGATGGTATCTGGGACGCTAAAGTGCTCAAAAGTGATCTCGGGTGGACTATCGAACTCGCTTTACCATTTCGAACGTTGAATTTCGATCCTAACGGAACGGCTTGGGGGGTGAATTTTCAACGTACGATACGCCGAAAAAATGAAGAAAACGTTTGGACGGGACACATGCGTAATCAGGGATTACGGCGTCTTTCAAACACGGGCTTGCTTCTCCTTGATTTGTCAGAAGTTAGTCAAGGTTTCGGCCTAGACGTGAAACCGTATCTCTCAGCCTCTGGATTTGAGGCGCCTGGTGTAAAAGTTCCCTTGCCGTTAGCGACGACGACGGATGCGGGAGTAGATCTTTTCTATAACGTAACGCCAGGAATGCGAGCGAATTTAACAGTTAATACGGATTTCGCCCAGACGGAAGTTGACCAGCGCCTTGTGAATTTAACTCGCTTTCCACTGTTCTTTCCTGAGAAGCGTGATTTTTTCCTTGATGGAGCAACCTTCTTCAATTTTTATTTGGGTCGCAATAATCGTGAGCCCAATGCTGCGTCTGTGCAGCCGTTTTTCAGTAGACGAATTGGCCTACATACGGACGGCAGTCCCCAGAAGATTAATTACGGTGCAAAGTTGACGGGTCAGGTTGGAAAACAGGATGTCGGATTTCTTCACGTTCGTACTGATGAGGCGGGTTCCGCTCCGGCCGAAGATTTCACTGTGATGCGAATCAAACGGCGCCTGTTTACACAGTCGTACGTTGGCATGTTTTACAGTCGCCGACATGCCAACACCGCAGGTTCCAGATCCTTAGAGACGGCCGGAGTGGACTTTCGACTAGTAACATCACAGTTTCAAAGATCGAAGAATTTAGAATTCAACGGGTTTCTTCTATGGAATACAAACCCCGTCGGGACTGTTGATAACAATCTAGCCTATGGAGTGCGCCTCGACTATCCAAATGACCGCTGGGAGGCGCGAGTCTCATTTACTGAGGTTCAGGAAAATCATAATCCAGCGATCGGATTTACTCGCCGCAGAGGTTTCCGAGGATATGGTCCAAGGCTCATGTTTGCCCCTCGCCCAAGGCAACATCGATGGATCAGGCAACTGACGTTTGGTGTGGATGCTGATGTGAGAACCGATGTCAATAATCGCCTTTTGACGAAAAAATTGAACATCATGCTGCTGGACGTAAATCTGCACTCTCAGGAGCGATTTAGCTTAGAAGTCATCCCGACCTATGAGCGCCTTGAACGAACGTTCGAGATCAGTCCAGGGATTGAATTGCCGGCTGGGACGGACTATGACTTTGTTCGCTATAGAGCTACGTTTAATACCGCTAATCGACGAATATTTGCCATCCAAGGGAAATTAGAAGCCGGTACATTTTTTTCAGGTACCCGCAAACAAGTAGGGGCTCGTGTCGGTTTTCGCCCTCGCCCAGGGGTTACTGTCAATTTTGACAACGAGTGGAATCGAATCTCATTAAATGAGGGGCGGTTTGACACCTTTCTGCATCGTTTGGTGGTCGACACCCAGTTTAGTCCCTGGCTATACTTGGTTAATTATGTGCAGTACGACTCCGTTAGCGATCTCATGGGATGGCAGTCGAGATTGCGCTGGATTGTTACTCCAGGAAACGACCTCTTTGTGATCTATACACATAACTGGCTTGATGATACTCAGTTCGATCGCTTTGTTACGCAGGACCGTCGCGGAGCAGCCAAGTTTGTTTTTACCCACCGCTTCTGAAAAACATATTGGAGATAATTGATGACTCCGTCGTTAGTGGCAATACGTAGAGTAATCCCTCTCCTGGCCGCACTGATTTGTGCAGGGTGTGCCGATGAGGCAGCACCTGTGATTCGTGACGTGAAGGTTAGACAGACTGACAACCAGAGCACACCGTTAGCCGCAATCGTCACATTGTTAACACACGAACCATCTCGCATCCGACTTGATATTTCAGACGGTACTAATGGCTGGAGTGTGGAAGCAGAGCCAAATTACGACCGGAGTCACGAAATCCCTGTGTTTGGATTACGTCCCGGCCGAGAACATTCCTTCACGGTGTATGCGATTGACGAGTCAGAGAATAGTTCTGTGGCCGGTCCTTTCATACTGGCCCCCATCTCGCTTCCTGATCTGTTTCCGGATATCACAGTCACAGCATCAAATGTGTCTGCGATGGAGCCGGGATTGACTCTGTTTAATTTGATGCATTGGTATGAAGATCGAAGAGATGCTGAGTACGGCAGCCTGGTGGTCGTCAATCAGTTAGGTGAAGTCGTATGGTTCCATGATGCTGGCTTCCCTCTTCTTGATGCCCGACAACTAGAGAATGGAAACATTCTCTATATGAATTCAAAATATGGCATATTGGTCGAAGTCGACATGTTCGGGAACACGGTTTCTCGTTGGCATTCCACTGGCGTGCCAAAAGATGTTCCCGAAGGCAGCATACCGGTGGAAACCGAGACGTTCCATCACGAAGTTTCTGTCATGCCAAACGGAAACTTTTTAACCCTAGGAGCTGAACTTCGAGATTTTGATGAGTACCCTGCAAGTGAGCAAGATCCTGACGCACTCAGTCAACCCGCGACTGTGGTCGGAGATGTGATTCTTGAATTTACACCTGCCGGTGACATCGTTCATTCTTGGAGTTTCCTCGACATCCTTGACCCGTATCGCTTCGGCTATCAATCATTAGACCCCGGATTTTGGAAGCCAGTGTTTGGAGATGACCATGCCGGAGCTCTGCGCGATTGGATGCATGCCAATGCAATTATTTACGATGGCCGAGATCATTCAGTGATTGTATCGAGTCGGACTCAAGATGCGGTGGTTAAGGTTGACTTGGACACCGGGGAGTTGAAATGGATACTAGGCGTTCCTGATGGCTGGCAAGAACCTTGGTCGGATCAGTTGCTTGCGCCAGTTCAGTTTATCGGGATGGGTCGCTACGCGGACAAGAAAGATATGGAGTGGCCGTATCATCAACATGCTCCCATGATTACACCTCGCGGCACGCTCTTGCTTTACGATAACGGAAATTTCCGTTCACGTCCGTTTGATGTTTCGCAGAGGCCAGAAGACAGCTACAGTCGTGCCGTTGAATATTCAATCAACGAGTTAACCATGGAAGTGTCAGAAACCTGGTCACATGGTGGGCCTGGCGAAGACGCAATATATTCTTCGTTTATTAGCGATGCCGACTGGCTTCCCCGTACCGAAAACGTGCTGGTTACTCATGGAGGTATTCTGACGGCACAGGATGGGAAACGCGCTGACGGTGTTGGACTGGATGTCCGCCGTTCAGCACAGATCGTGGAAATTAAACGTGTTAATACAATTGTGCCATTTCAAACTCAAGACTTCGTTCCAAATGAAACAGTCTTTGAAATGACGATTGATACTAACACCGCTACCGGAGGCTGGCACGTTTATCGGGCTGAGCGCATCTCATCAACCTTGCATCATGAAGGTTGGGGTAACGTATCTACATTTACCGCAGACGAGAATCCCTAATACGTACTAGTTGTTGTATTCAGCGTCCGATACTTTTTCAAGCCACTCGGTAGTGGCGTCAATATTGATGGCAATATGCGTCATTTGGCCGTTCTTGTCAGCCCCGTGCCAATGTTTCTCGTTGCGATCAATCTGCACGATCCCGCCTGTAGGTACTGAAACAATCTTTTCGCCGGATGCTTGCATTCGGCAGGTGCCTTCAACAACTACAAGTAACTGAATCCCTGAATGGGTATGCCAAGCTGTGCGACTTCCTCGCTCAAAACAAACACGGTATATGTTGATTGTCGGGTCCGCGTTGACGTCCGTCATCCGAGTCAGCTTCGCTAAGCCCGTGAAGTGTTCCGGATCACAGGATTCCACTGAAAGTTCGGAAGGATTGTAGGCTTTCACTCTATCTTCCGATCATCAGAAGAAAATCCCTCACGAACGCATTTACCTCATGAGGAAGGCGACGAAATAACATTGCCAGCGTTAATTAGCGACAACTAATCACTTGCGCTACCACTGAGTAATGGTTCTAAAGGCGCGGACTCTGCTCCATTTTCAGTGCAGACAGCGTATCGACTCCGTTCGGTGGCATACATAGAGACCCCGGCATACTCCCCCTTCGCGTTCAAGGCATAGAAACTGATGCCAAATGCAGGTTCACCGCGACTGTTAAGCAACCGTTGTTCGATCGTGCTGTCCTTTATCCGTTGCAACGCATCCATGCCAGCGTCCTTTGGGTGCATTCCACGCCGCATATTTTCAACAATTTGATATGAGGTTAGATTGTATATGTTCGCTTCACCTCGTCCGGTTGATCCAGCAGCACCAATAGAACCGTCTACATAGAGGCCTGCGCCCAGGATTGGGGAATCACCGACACGGCCTGCAATTTTCCATGCGAGACCACTGGTGGTGGTCACTCCACAGATTTCCCCCTTTGAATTAATGCCGTCGCAGTTAATGGTGCCGAAGAAATCATGTTCGTCCACCAAACCTTCCGCCATCATTTCCAAACCCACTTTGTATCCGAGCGCCACTCTCTCGGCAGGATTCAGATAGTGACCAGGGTCCGTCCGTCTTTTCCATTCAAGCCAACGTTCTCTCGAGCGGTCTGTGTTTAAATCGTCGAGGACTTCAAAACCCATATTGCGGGCGAATTGTTGTGCACCTGCTCCGACCAATAAGTGGTGATCAGTGTGTTCCATGACCGCTTTTGCAACTAAAGAGGGAGCTTTGACCCCTTCGATTCCAGCGACTCCACCGGCTCGCTTCTTGGGACCATGCATGCAGCAGGAATCTAATTGCACGACTCCATCAGCGTTTGGAGATCCTCCGTAGCCGACTCCGCCGTCCTCGGGATCGAGTTCGTTTAGATTCACACCGGCAATGAGTGAATCGAGAACATCTTCACCACTCGTCATGAGGCGAAATGCCTTTTCCACACAGGTTTCAGTGCCACCGAATTTGATTCGGTTTCCGTTCCCTGAAGCGATCACCACCGGTTTGACGGCTGCCGTTTGAATGGCAGGAGCGCGTCCTAAACCAGCCACCGAAGCTGTTGACGCTAAGCCGGCCGCTGCGGCACCGGTTAAAACAAAGTCGCGTCGATTAATTTTTTTGGGCATCTATTAGTTCTCCTGTTCGCCTGGCTGATTTCCTTGTTACCAGAGTGCCAACATTATGGATCAACAGTTCTAGAACAACCGACCATTTATTGTGTATCTTAAACAGATTGTCAGCCGCGAACCCTAATTATGTCAACTTCAGGCATATCGTTACTGTAGGATCTGTGTAAATATAATCAGAAGCGTGGGTTGCAGTCGATTTAGTCGCTGATAAAATTATCGTGAAATATGTCGCAACAGCCGTTCGGCTCGTTCTCACGTGAAACAGGCACTCTTGAACCCTGGCGTAATCGACACCTGAGAGTGCTGGGCGTTGTGGTTGCTCTCTGTTTCGGAACTCTCCCAATTGCTGCGTTCCTTCAGCAGTCCCCTCCAACGATCTTGAGAAGTGCCTCAGAGCCTTTTATCGATGAGACTTCTCTTCCAAGCATTGCCTGGACATGTCCGATGCATCCAGAAGTACACGAGCTGCATGACGATACGCCTTGTCCAATCTGCAATATGCGTCTAGTTGAAACCAGACGAGTTATGGCGTGGACGTGTCCGGTGCATTCTGTGATATTCGAAAGAGGTGAAGGGGTTTGTCCAATAGATGGCGAAACCTTGGTTCGCATGAATCTCGGTCTTGCATGGACTTGCCCGGAACATCCTGAAATTGACTCGCTGGATCCAGGACTGTGTCCCATTGATAGAGCCACAAGGTTGGTTCAGAGGTTGTCTCCCCTTCCTCATGAGGACCATTCGCCGAAACACGGCGGTATTTTTTTCATGGCTCCAGACAATTGGCATCATATTGAAGGGGTTTACCCTGGCGATGGACGCATAGCTGTCTATGTTTATGACAACTATTCACAACCAATATCCGCCGAAGCGATTCAAGGACGAATAGTACTGGAAGAGAAATACGACGTGAATGCGAATGAGGTACGCGAAGTAGTTGCGTATCCTTTAGCGGCTTCAAGCGACGATTCCTATTTAGAAGCGCAGATAGGTAATCACGAGTTACCACTAGAGATAGTAGCGAAAGTTCGATTCGACGGTGATACAACAGAAGATCGATTCGACTTTGTGTTTAGCTCTCATGGTCAAGAGAATGTGGACCCATTAAGCCTAGAAATAATCATAGATATACCGTCTGAGCCTGTATTAGATTCTAGCGCGGAACTGTCACCTAGCAGTATAGACGCGCTCTTGGCGGTGGCGATTCCACGTGATCCGGAGAGTATTGTCAGTGAGATCGCGGATCGGGATTCAGAAATAAGAAAGCTATTGGAATCCGGGTTGTTTACCGAGATTTATATACCGGCACTTCAAGCGAAAGAACTTGCCTTGGCATTGGGGTCTCACACGGTTCAATTGACTTCTGACCGTCAAGTAGTTGTGACATTAGCTGTGAAGTCACTTGTCCGGTCTGCTTGGCTGTTGGATTGGTATGGAGATTTAGGAAATCGCCCACTAATTCAGGAAGCCTACTCAATTTTTGAGACAGCTGTTAATCATCTACGAGCTGCGTATGAAATTCAGTAGTGCAAGAATCAACCTGCGAATGATTTGACAGTGAGCTGATCATGACGACACCTTACCGAATAATCGCTGTTATCTTACTTGTTGTTGCGGTGGCTAACCTCCGCGCGCACAAGCCCATCTCATCAAAATATACTTATGGCGAGGACGTTTATCCTATTTTTCTGGAACACTGTGGTTCTTGTCATTCACAAAACGGCGTCGGTCCCATGTCGCTACTTACCTATCAAGACGCGTATCCTTGGGCTCAATCAATTAAAGAAGAAATTGTCAATTTAAGTATGCCGCCATGGCCTGCAGAAGATGGCTTTGGTGTGTTTAAGCATCGCAGTTCGCTCACCGCTCATGAACTCAATGTGCTAGTTGACTGGTCGAATGGTGGTACACCGGAAGGCGCTAAGTTAAATAATGTCGAACCAGACTCTACCGAGTCGACATGGTCTCTTGGAGATCCGTCTCTTGTTTTGGAGATCCCTGAGAATTTTTCAATGGGTCCTAGGACAAGCGAAGCCGTTCACTACTTTGTGCTAAACGGAGTAAGCCAAGTAGAGCGCTGGGTGACTGCAGTCGATGTACGGCCAGGTAATGCATCGATTGTCCGATCAGTGCAAGTCTATCTCGACACCACCGACCAGGCGAGGCGGCTAGATGCCGCGGACGAGGCTCCCGGTTTTATCATGGATGAGCTTGAGCCAAGTTTCCCAATCGAACAGATTATTGGTATTTGGGTGGCTGGCCAAAGCACGATTCAAACCGATGCAGGCTTAGCCTACTATCTTCCAGCTGACTCGGTCCTTGTAGCTCGTATTCATTACAAGAAGACCTGGCTTGATGAAGGCCTTACGGTTGAAGACCGCACTGCTGTGGGGATACATTTTTCCGAAGCGTCCGACCTGACGCCGATCAAATCGTTAACCGTTGGTGTTTCAGGAGCGACAGATACGACCTCCGGAATGTTTGTTAATTATGACCAAATGATTGATGAATCCATTGAGCTTCTGTCGCTGATACCAGAAATTGAGAGTTCGCCCTTATTTGTCCAGCTTGAAGCGATATTGCCAACTGGAGAAGTTACGCCAATCGTTCGATTAGCTCAACCAAGACCAGCATGGCGAACACGGCACTGGCTTAAGGAGCCAATGCAGTTACCAACTGGTACCCGACTCCATGTCTCGGCGATATATCCAACAACCTTCGCTGCCGAAAACATGTCGGCGTTGCGGTTCAATATGGATGTCGTACCGGAAACACAAATCAACCTGGCACGAAACAAGACCGCGTTTGTCCCACGCTGATTTCACAACTGTATAAGACTAGACGGCGATAAAACGAGCTCTGTTGACTGAGCGAGGAGAGCTCGCTTGTGTTCAAGGCTGCAGATAAGAGGGAGCTGTGCAACGCCGATTATTCGCCGCATGATTTCGACCCCTGCAAATTGCAAGATTTTACATTTCTGGGCCGTTGTTAGATACCGAGTTGAGTGTTCAGCATATTGATCCAGCGCAAAACCGACGAGAGATTGTGTGTCTTGCCCAAGGAAAAGATGAGCAATCAAGATTCCAAGATCGAATTCAGAGAAACCCAGAAAGCAGAATTCTGGATCAATAATTTTCGGGCCTCGGCTGGTTCGCAGCCAGCTTCCAGGGAAGAAATCTCCATGGATGAGGGTTTTTCCATCTTGAAGATAAAAATTGCCAAGGCTTGTTACTGACTCGACATAGCGACGTTGTTGTTGAACTCGCAGGGCTTCCTTATCCAGTCCAGGAGTGACCGCATCCAAATTATTAGCATTCTCTCTTTGAAGTGGTAACACAAAAATGTGGAGATGATTGAGGCGACGCATTACCGGATTGGTAAATTCAGAAGGTCGTGAAACCTGCACTTTATGCAAGGCAGACAAATATCGAACCATCTGAATAAGATCGGACTCGGCTAAAGTAACATCTTGGTAAATATCTGTGTAATCGTTCCCTGGTCCAAGATCTTCAAGCATGAGCATTCTCGCGTTGGGATCCATAGCTAAGAGTTTAGGCATCTGGCTCTCGAGCACTGGGTATGCCTTTATAGCTTTATAGAATGCTGCCTCTACCAAAGCGCGATCAGAAGGAGCCTCAATCTGGTCATACTTTTCGACCCACGGTCTGGCTTGTTTTAGAATCACGGTCCGCACAGAAGTTTGCAGTCGAAGGAGGTAGTTCATGTTTCCGTCGCCTGGCGTTTCGACGTCAAGGATTACTTCTTTCGTTGAAAGCCACCCTAATTCTCGTAGGTAGTTAAGCAATTCAGGACGATTGTCTGCGTCCATGAAAAATCGATCAGGATATTTAGCTAGGAATCGAGTTCGCTTACTCATGGATTATCTCTGGTAATTCAGCCATCATTTATTCGACATTCCGAGCCAGAACAATAGCTGTATTTCGAATCGCAGAGAACTCGAGTTCTCGATACAATAGTGAGTGTCATTTCAAAAAAAACGCCAAACAATTGGTTGACGGCTTTCAAGATTAACAGAGAATATTGTATTTTTACGGGCAACTACTATGGCATACAAGGCCTTTTTTCGCTGTATCGCTGGGTGTCCTGGACAGTACTCACTAAGAAAATCAATGTACCGCTGTCCGTCATGCGGGGACCTGCTGGAGGTTGCACATGACACACAAGCCCTAAAAAGCCGTTCTGCAGCCCAATGGATGGAGTTGTTCGATCAGCGATATAAGCGAACCCAATGGCCCTATGGTTCGGCCGTATGGGGGAAGAAAGAATGGGTGTGTCCCGAAATCGATGACGACAATATTGTTTCCATGGATGAAGGCGGGACGAATCTATTGTGGGCCGAACGTTTTGGTCGAGAAATTGGTGTCGAAGACCTCTGGATTAAACTTTGTGGAAATTCTCACACAGGGTCTTTCAAGGACCTTGGGATGACAGTACTTGTATCCGTTGTTCGGCAAATGATTGCGGATGGACAACGGATTCAAGCCGTAGCGTGTGCCTCGACTGGAGACACTTCTGCCTCGCTTGCTGCTTATGCCGCAGCTGCCGGAATTCCGGCCATTGTTATTCTTCCGCACGGAAAGGTATCGGTTGCACAATTGGTTCAACCGCTGGCAAATGGGGCGACCGTGTTTGAACTAGATACAGATTTTGATGGCTGTATGTCTATTGTTCAGCAGTTGGCAAGTGAGGAACGAATTTACCTCGCTAATTCGATGAACAGTCTCCGGTTGGAAGGGCAAAAGACGGTCTCCATTGAAATCGTCCAACAGTTTGACTGGCAAATGCCGGACGTGCTTGTTATTCCGGGTGGCAACTTGGGCAACGTCAGCGCACTAGGTGCAGGCCTGGACATGATGGAAAGTTTGGGTCTTACTACCGCTCGACCACGAATTGTGGTGGCGCAGGCTGCGGCCGCTAACCCGCTCTTTCGGGCTTATCAGAATGATTGGAATTTTGAGGCAGTTGTTGCACAGGCAACCCAAGCGTCGGCGATTCAAATTGGTAATCCTGTATCGATTCGAAAAGCTATTCGAGCATTAAAAAAATACGACGGTATCGTAGAGCAGGCCACCGAATCCGAACTCGCGGATGCGGCTGCTCAAGCTGATCGCACAGGCATGTTTAATTGTCCGCACACGGGAGTCGCTCTTGCCGTGTTAATGAAATTGGTGCGACGAGGCGATATTCATAAATCAGCGCGGGTGGTTGTAATTTCTACTGCAAATGGTTTGAAATTCATTGATTTCAAACGGGGTTATCATGCAGGAAATCTTCCGAATATTACACCGGCCTATGCGCAGCAGCCCGTTCAACTTCCAAACGATTACAGTGCCGTTTGCGAAGCGATTGATAGGTTGTCGAGTGGAAAATCGTAATCCGCACTAAGACAGAAACAGGTCGTAGGCAGAGCTTTCCAATTCAAGGTGATACGGGTAACCAAGCTGCTCAAGAAATGTAGTGAACTGGTCTCGGTCACTTTTAGGTATTTCAAATCCTGCCAGGACTCGACCGAAATCAGCACCGTGATTGCGGTAATGAAAAAGACTGATATTCCAACGGTCGCCGAGAGCGTCCAGAAAGTGCATTAGAGCACCTGGACGTTCAGGAAACTCAAAACGACACAACACCTCATGTTCCGTATCTACAGCATGCCCTCCCACCATGTGGCGAACGTGTAGTTTCGCGACCTCGCTTCCAGACAAGTCGACAGTTTTGTATCCTAGTTCGTTTAAAGAACTCGAAAGTTTCGTGGCATCGTTCTTTGATGAGGTGCCAACACCTACGAAAATGTGAGCCTGGTCTCGATGACTTAATCGATAATTAAATTCTGTGATAACGCGACGACCAATTGCGGAACAAAATTCTCTAAAAGCGCCGGGCCGCTCAGGAATGGTTACTCCAAGAACAGTTTCCCGCGCTTCCCCAAGTTCAGCTCGCTCCGCAACGAAGCGAAGTCGATCGAAATTCATATTGGCGCCACTAAGTAGCGCGACTAAATGTTTGTCTCGAATCGCTTCCCGCTCAACGTAAGATTTCAGGCCGGCAACCGCAAGGGCACCAGCAGGCTCCATGATGGTTCGAGTGTCGTCGAAAATATCTTTGACGGATGCGCATATTTCATCATTGGTGACACGAACGACTTCGTCCACCGTTGCCTGCGCGATGGGCATCGTGTATTCTCCCACCTCCCGCACTGCGACGCCGTCAGCGAAAATTCCCACGTGGTCTAATTGAACTCGTCGACCGGCTTCAAGAGATCTGTACATCGCATCCGCTTCAAACGGTTCTACTCCAATCATTCGAACTGCTGGGTTCAACGCCTTAATAAACCCAGCAATTCCAGCAATTAGACCGCCTCCGCCAACCGGAACAAAGACTGCATCGAGCTGACCGCGGCTTTGTCTGAGGATTTCATCTCCGATGGTTCCTTGTCCGGCAACGACCAAAGGATCATCGAATGGGTGAACAAAAATCAGACCAGTCTGATGTGCGAGTTTCTCGCATCGTCCCATTGCGTCAGCGAACGAGTCCCCTTCAAGCACTACTTCCGCGCCCATCGCTCGCACGGCCTCAATCTTAATAGCGGCCGTGGTTTGAGGCATAACGATAATAGCTCTTAGCCCTAATCGCTCGGCAGCGAAGGCTACGCCTTGAGCATGATTACCGGCACTGGCTGTGATGACTCCTTTTTTTTGTTCCTGTGGAGACAACTGAGCGATTTTGTTGTAGGCTCCTCGAATTTTGAAGCTAAAGATGGGCTGTAAATCTTCTCGTTTTAACTTGATATTGTTTCGTAGGCGACGTGATAATTTGTTTGCGGGATCCAGAGGAGTTTCTTTTGACACTTCGTAGACGCGGCTAGTCAAAACTTGCCGCACTAAAGAATCAAGATTTGGGGAAATGGCGTCCTCAGTCATTATTGAATCTGACATGATGAAGAAGATCAGGGCGTAGGTTTCTGAACGCTAATTAATATTGTTACCTTTTGATAGTACTTGTGTTCAGATTCTTGTCAACACAACTAGACATTTCATGCCTTCGACCGGTATTCAGACAACAGCGTGGCTCGGTGGTATGCTCCTTGCGTTGTATTGCTGAAAGTAAGATTCAAATCAATTCACCAGCATTATGTCATCTAAATTTCTAAGCCAGTTTACCCGTCGTGGCTTTCTAGAGGCTAGCGCAGGAACGGTGCTGAGTAGTTTCTGCGCGAGATCTCCATCTGGTCCTGCTTGGAATAATCTGCGTTTCATTCATGATCCGGAACCTGGAGCAGTAATTCAAAATGCATTGGATGATGCTGCGCTTTTACTGGAACGAGGGGGGATTCCCAAACCTTTAAGGGCTCAGACTAATGGAACTTGGGCTGTGGATGATGTGGTAGTCGCTTCGTCTCTAGAGAGCACTGTTCTTCCACCGGAATGGAAGTGTCTAACGGACAGGTCCGGCGCATTTCGTTTATTGGTTCCTCGCGAAGGGCCAGGCTTAATCATTGCCGGTGCCGATCCAGAAGGCGCTCGTAATGGGCTTTACGCTTGGCTTGAATTAAACGACTTCGCTTTCTTCCGGGATGGCGAGCATATTCCACGATTTTTGTCAGGAACGTCTGTTGCACCAATCGACGAGGAGGTAAGACCGAATTTTCGTTGGCGTGGCGACATGATCTGGGACAACTATCTTGGCCCCAATCGGTATTGTGCTGCAACCTGGGGCATTGCCGAATGGGAACGAGCCCTCCTGTTCATGGCGCGAAACGGTCTCAACTTCCTTGAATTCTATTTACCCCTCGAAGGGGTTTTTCTTCGGGGCTTCCCAGAGGCTGCCACTCTCGAGGATGGAGTCTTATGGAAAACTGAATCCAAAGAAAAGTTGACTCGCTACGTGCTTTCACGAGGCAGGGACCTTGGCATCCAGTTTATGTATGTGCTTACTTACGGTGCGTTTCCTGAACCGGTTCGAGTCTTGTTTCCTGGATTGGAATGGGCTAATGGTTTTTTGTGTGGCCATCAACCAGAGCTTGAGGTCTTTACGCGAAAGGTTTGGTCGAATCTTATTGAGACCTTCGGCACTGACAGTTTGTACGCCATTCGACATCGCGGCGAAGAAGGTCAATCTTACAGTGATCCTTGTCGATCAATTACAAAGTCTGATGGTTTCAATCAAAGCATAAGGCTGCTTCAGACAATTGACCCGAACGCTAGAGTTACAGTTTGGACGTGGGGTGAAACGCTTCCCGACCTGTTTGAGGATCTGCCACCCAACGTTAAAGCGACCCATATCCGTCACGGCATGGGGGGACTATTTACCGATCGTGGTGTCGGAGTTGAACAAGCTGACGGCAAACCGAATCTCCCATCAGAACAGCGGTGGCTGGCCGGGCAATTTACGGTGTTCGGAGGTAACGACACTCTTTTGCAGACAGCGTGGAGCGATGCAAACTCACTTGCCCGTGATGCTCGTGCTGCGGCAGTCGATTCAACTTGCGAGGGATATTTTCAATGGCCGGAATGGTCCAACACCTCGCCGTGGGTTTCCCACGTTATTCGTTCACTTGCGTGGAAACCGATGACGTTTCGAGCAGATTCAGAGTTGCAGCGCTATGCTCGAGTGCGGCATGGTGAACAAGCCGAAGGTTTCTTGGCCGCGTTTGCACCTCTTCTTAATGCCGGGAACGCCAAGTTTGTGGCCACTCCACGTAAACGACTACTGGTCCCCTACTTTCAATCGCAGGCTGAACGGGAGCTTCTTGAGGCCGTGGCTAACGGATTACAAGTTATGTCACAAGATTTATCGCATTTCCCCAGCTCACGATTATTTCAACGCGACCTGCTTGACGTTCTGAGTTGGACAGCCGTACGGCAGGCTCAGGTATTTGAGGCTGCTGCTTATCAGGCATTTCAAGAGCGTAATGAACCAAAGGTCGCGATGGCGATCGAGTCTGCGAAGATGACGTGGTCTATCCTCCGCACGGTGCTGGCACAGGCTCCTGAGCTTTCCATTATCGAAACAGCGCGGGCCGCGGTGAAAGTAGGCCCGATTTCAAAGAATGCTTTAGACTCTTTTTGGACACTCGGCTGTGATTTCTATAACGGTTATCCGCTGGTTCTGTGCCCGGAAGCCATTGAACTTGTTTATCTTGACCAGTCTGGCAAGTTAGGCCAAACGCTCCTTGCGGCCATACAAAACAACAATACGGAGCCTCTGGAAAAACCTAGCTGGTTTTGGCACAACTTTTCAGATTCAACATGGGCTGACACAGTGCGCGTGTTACCAAGAGAAGATACTTTTCATTTTGAAAATTCCATGCGGAGCCAATTGTCTGAAGCATTGAGCACATCCGAATCCGCAAAAATATTTGCTTTACCGAAAGAGGGTGAACTAGTCTCACCTGCGTCACCTTCCTTGATCGGCGATAAGGTGCTGTCGGAAGCGGTGGAACAACTCGGAAGGATGGCGATTCCAGAGGCGCTTGAGAAGTCAACATTGTAAGACGACCCCGTAAGTGATGGCGCTTTTAAAAGTGTGAATAGGTCTACACAAGGAGGAGGAATGAAGACACGCGATGTCACTCGTAGAGGATTCCTTTCTGGATTAGCTGGCGCCGGACTTACGGCTCCGGTCTTAGGACGGTCTGCAACTGTAGGTGTCCAAGCGAATCCGAATAACTTCCCTCTCGTGGTTACTAGTAAGACGAATCGCTTTGTACGTGAAGAGATTACGACCACTGCCTACGACTTAATGCTAAATGGTGGATCGGCAATGGACGCTGCTGAGAAGGGCACGAATATTTCTGAGAGCGATCCGAGAGATACCACGGTTGGTTACGGTGGCGATCCGAACGAAGACGGTTTTTTACAACTCGATGCATCGGTAATGAACGGGGCCGACAATAACAATATTGGCGCAGTTGCGGCGATTGAAAACATCAAAACTCCCTGCTCGGTGGCTCGTTTAGTCATGGAACGCACCGATCACTGGTTGCTTACCGGACGCGGGGCCTTGCGATTCGCCAAAATGCATGGATTTAAGGAAGAAGACTTGCTGACCGATGAGGCGCGCCAGCATTGGCTAACCTGGAAAGAAACTTTGAGCAATCGAGACTATTATTTTCCACCACGCGATCCTTCAGAACCAGTGGGCGGCACCATCAATGTGCTGACGCTTGACAGAAACGGTGATATCGCTGGTGTGACGAGCACAGTTGGCCACCATTTTAAACTGGTCGGTCGGGTTGGCGACTCCCCTATTATCGGAGCCGGTTTGTATGTAGATAACGCTGTTGGTGCAGCTGGTGCGACCGGACACGGTGAGGAATGTGTTAAGAACTGCGGAAGTTTTTTTGTTGTAGAACGCATGCGAGATGGCATGACGCCTCAGGAAGCTTGCGAAGCCCTCTGTCGGCGAGTTCTAGAACGGCATAATGGTCAGCCGATGTTTAATCTGAGAATGGTAGCCCTTGATAAACAGGGTCGTTACGGGCAGTGTTCACTGCGAGGTCTTCAGGCTGATGAAGATGGTTCATTTCGAGGAAGCGGATACGCCGTGCATGATGGTCGGGGCCATCGTTTGGAGGAAGGAGTAGCCCTCTTGCCTGCAATGACGCAAGCGGAGTTGGATTCGATACCATGGCGTTAACATCGAAACCGCTCTCCATTTTGAGCACTTGAAGCTTATGGCACTTAACCCACGAAGCCCTCAGAAGTTAGATGCCTACGACGTGTGTATCGTTGGTTCCGGTGCCGGTGGCGGCATGGTTGCGAAGATGCTTACGGAAGCTGGCGCTGACGTTGTGATGTTGGAAGCCGGACCAGATTGGAACACCGAGCACGATTCACGCATGCTGGCCTGGCCTTATGAGTCACCTCGGCGTGGAGCCGGCACCGACCGTCCGTTTGGTGAGTTCGACGCATGCCTAGGCGGCTGGGAACTTGACGGCGAGCCTTATACCGTCGCTGAAGGTGAACGTTTCGACTGGTTTCGTGCGCGAATGATTGGCGGTCGCACCAATCACTGGGGCAGGATTTCCTTGCGATACGGTCCAGATGATTTCCGTCGTCGAAGTCTTGATGGGCTTGGAGATGACTGGCCAATTACATACGAGGAATTAAAACCGTACTACGATTCACTCGACCGGCTGGTTGGCCTTTTTGGCTCAGTGGAAGGTCTCCCTAACGAGCCGGACGGAATTTTTCAGCCACCACCTCGCCCTCGGTGTTATGAGCTGCTATTGCAGGAATCTTGCGAACACCTCGGTATTACATGTATTCCCTCTCGGATGTCGATTTTGACGGAACCGCTCAATGGACGTTCTGCATGCCATTACTGTGGACAGTGTGGTCGCGGTTGTGTGACGGCTTCGAACTTTTCGTCACCTACCGTATTTCTACCGCCGGCACTTGCGACTGGGAGGCTGCAGATTCTTACGAATGCGATGGCTCGTGAAGTTACGACCGGTGAAAGCGGTCTTGCAACGGGTATCTCATACGTGAACACATTAGACGGACGGGAGTACCAGGTTCGAGCGCGCATCGTTGTGCTGGCTGCTAGCGCGTGTGAGTCGGCTCGACTTTTACTTAATTCAAAGTCATCTCGCTTTCCCGATGGATTGGCAAATTCGAGTGGGACGGTTGGGCGTTACTTGACAGACTCCACGGGTTCTGACGTGGCTGGTTTTATCCCTGCGCTTATGGATGGAGTTCCTCATAACGAGGACGGAGCTGGGGGCATGCATGTGTATAGTCCATGGTGGCTAAACAATGCCGACTTAGATTTTCCGCGTGGATATCACATTGAACCTTGGGGTGGAAAGAGAAGCATGCCCCGGTTCGGCATTTTTGGAGGTGTCGAAAACTATCCATCTGGAGGAGGCTGGGGGCGCGGCCTCAAAGAGGACTACCGGCGCTACTATGGCGCGGTGGTCGGGTTCTCAGGTCGAGGAGAAATGATTCCAAACTCGAACAGCTATTGCGAAATTGATCCCGAAGTTACCGATCGCTGGGGTATACCAGTGCTACGATTTCGTTTTCAGTGGAGCGACCACGAGCGTTTACAGGCTCGGCACATGCATCAGACGTTCCGCGAAATAATTGACGATATGGGTGGCTACCCGCTCACGCCGGAACCGACAGAAGCCGACGAGTATCGACTGGAACCTGGTGGACGCATTATTCACGAGGCTGGTGTAACTCGCATGGGGCACTCGCCAGATAGCTCTGTCCTGAACGAACATTGTCAAGCACACGACGTGAAGAATCTGTTTGTGGCTGATGGGGGTCCATTTGTGACGCAAGCCGACAAGAACTTGACCTGGACGATCATGGCTTTGGCTATGCGTACGGGTGACTACATCGCGAAGGCTCGTAATCGCGGGGAGCTCTAGGAAGACGATTAAATGACAAAGATATTGCGGCGTGAAGCACTGCAACGGTTGGCAGCGGTTCCTATTGCTGCGAGTGTAGCTTGGACTCCGGAGGAAGTTCAGACCGCCAGACTTCGTACCGATAGGCTGAGACAATCGTCTGATCAAAGTAGCAGTTCGTATGCGCCTATCTTTTTTACCAATCAAGAATACGCAACGGTAGCTCTCTTGGCGGAAATGATTTTGCCTTCCGATGAAAAATCTGGTGGTGCGGCCGATGCCCGTGTTCCAGAATTTATTGACTTTATGATGGTGGATCAACCAGCCCGACAAGAGTTTATGCGGCAAGGACTTGCCTTGATAGACCAGGTGTGTCGTGCTCGCTTTGATGCTGTTTTTGTGGACTGCGATGAATCCAATCGAGCCACTCTCCTTGATGCGATAGCTTGGCCAAATCGGGTGCCGAGTGATTATGGGTCGAGGGCACGCCCTCGCTCGGTCGCCCCCACGCAAAACTTGCAAACGGTCGATCGTGATAAGGGGGTCGAGTTTTTTTCGATGTTCCGCGATCTAACGGCTACGGGATTTTGGACGAGTAAGATTGGGATTGAAGACCTTCAGTACCTGGGCAACCAATACGTAGTGGACTGGGAAGGATGCCCAAGCAAGGCTCTTGAGAAGTTAGGTGTGCGCTATTCTGACTGAGTATTCTCTTCAAGTTGCACCGCGGGACATCGTCCTCCGGTCAATCGCGACACCCCTATAATCGTGAACAGGCCTGCAAGCATTGCGAAAGTTCGAAAAGGAAACCAGACCAATCCGGTCGACACATCCTCGGCATAGGAGATAAACGGGGTAAGTCCCAGAAGCGGTTCCCCTGCTCCAAGCCTGAGCGTAAATGCAACGATATATCCTGCGGAAGCCCCAATCCAATTTGCTCGGCGGTCATAGAGCGCGCAAACCAATTGAGGAAAGAGGATGCAGTAGACGAAGTCGCTTGATAGAAACCAGAGCGAGTAAACGCTTCGGGTGTTTAGGGCAATAAGTGTTGCAGCGCAACCGACAGCAATGATGAGTCGACGAATGATTCTATTTAGGTCCGTCGAGGTCGCCTCAGGCTTGATAAGCGGACGATAGATATTCCAGGTGGCCATAGAGGACGCAGACAGGATCGAGGAGTCGACTGATGACATGACTGCGGCAGCCATTGCGGTTAGGCCGAGAGTTGCAACAACTGGTGAGGTTAAATAGCGTAAGACTAACGGGAGAATCATTGCCGCGTCAGGGTCGGAGCCAATCAGTTGCGACCAATTGACCGAAGTTCCAATCACTCCAATTGCCATTGCTGGAATCGCTACGGTTAGGCTGAGACCGCCAGCCCATACCGAGAGTCGGCGAGCATCTGACGGGCTTTTGGTCGCGAGGACGCGTTGGAAATATGCGTGCCACGGAATTCCTCCGCAAATTAACAATAAGGCTGCATCCGACCATGGAATCCAGGACATGGGAGGCTGGGCTATCTCGCTAGACGAATACGTCGTCCAAGCCAGAGTTATGCCTCCAACTTCAACACTCGCGAACCAAGCGGCTGCTGACAGACCGACCAGTAAAAGGGCTAGTTGTACGACATCGGTGATCGCGACGGCCCAAAGGCCACTTCGTGCCGTATAAGCCATTGCAACAATCACTGACAGGATCACTCCTGGCGTGAAAGGAATACCAGCAATCACTTCAAAACTGACGCCAAGGGCTGTAAGAATTGCAGCAGTCCAAAACACTTCGCCCATTAATGCCGGAATATACAGCCAGGCAGCGACCCTTGGGCCGTATCGCTTCTGAAACGGATCAAGCATTGTGGTGCAGTTCAGCCTCCGCATCGTCGGTGCGAACCATAAGCCACCGATAATCAGGCTCAACGCGTATCCCCACGGCGCTTGGGCATGCCACAAGCCTCCAAGGTGAATAGCCTCAACCGTACCGTTAAGGTATCCTCCCCCAACCCAAGTAGCCGTGACGGTCAAGATACCTATTCCCAAAGGCAGTCGGCGCCCAGCCAGAGTCATCGCCGTAAAATCGAGAATTGCGGTTCGACGTGAAGCTCGGGAACCCAATAGATAGAGAAACAGGTAGAGGCTTGCGATACAGAGAACGGCGAACCAGTTGATCGTAAGAGTATCCAGACTCATAGCAGCCTGCTTGGTGAAACTCCCCTGACGAGTCTTTAATGTCTGAGGGATTCTACCTCTGACCTCGGCGTTTCCTTAAAGAGTGAAGCGAACAACACGAGAATCAGCGCTGCACCAACAGCCGGCACTAGCCAAATGGCATTCCAGGTATGGGTGCCCTCTGGTTTTGCAAAGTAATCGACAATGAGTCCCGACAGCCAGGAACCTACAAAAAATCCAAGACCTAGCGTAACGAATGCAATGAGACCCTGGGCAGCAGCTCGGAGGTGTGTCGGAGCTTTTCGGTCGACATAGATTTGTCCTGTAACAAAGAAGAAATCGTAACAGATTCCATGCAACAAGATGCCCGCATAAAGCATCCAGGTTAAAGCGCTCACATCTCCGAAGGCAAAGAAGATATAGCGACAAACCCAGGCCAGCATGCCAATAAGCAACATACGTTTAATGCCGAGACGCACAAAAAACCATGGCATGACGAGCATGAACCCAATTTCAGAGACCTGGCCGAGTGTCATCTTGCCGGCCGCGTTCTCGAGTCCGATCTCGTTTAAAAAGGGGTTAGCGAACGTGTAGTAGAACTGGAGTGGAATTGATATTAGAAACGAACCTAGAACAAAGATGGCAAACGACCGTTCTTTTAAGAGTCCGAGTGCATCTAGGCCAAGGACGTCACGCATCGTCATGCGTTCGGCTGTCCGTTTGGGTGGAGTATGCGGCAGCACGAAACAAAACACTCCCAACACAATCGAACTTCCGGCGGCCAACTGTAATTGAACCGGGCTGCTTTCCAGTTCCAGTATTCCAATAATGTTTCCCGCAACAATCCAGCCGATCGTGCCCAGTACGCGAATCACTGGAAACTCTTTCCCTGGATTCTGCATTTGATGAAATGACAAGGAGTTTGTGAGCGCCAACGTCGGCATAAAGAGCAAAGTGTAAGATAACAACACCAAATAAAAAGGTAGGAATGTCTGCATCTGAGAGGCGAAGAGCAGAATGACTCCCCCAATGAGATGTAAAACAGTCAGAATTCGTTCTGTTGCAAAAAACCGATCTGCAATCATCCCGACAAAAAATGGAGAGATCATGGCAGCCACGGCAGTGGTACCGTAGGCAAGACCGATCTGTTGTCCCTGGAACCCAAGAGTTTCACCGAGATAGGTGCCCAGCGTGACATACCAGCTTCCCCAAACAAAATACTGGAGAAACATCATGGTAAAGAGTTTGAGACGAATGGTAATAGGCATGGGTGCCGCAGCTTGCGGGACGTGAACTAGCGACTCGGAAGTTCTCGAACCTTTATATTGCGGTAATAAACAGGATTGCCGTGATCCTGTAGAGCAAAATGGCCACGTCGTGCGCGACCAAAATTAGGATAGGCGGCAAATTTACTCGCTGCGACTCGTTGTTCCCAGTCGTCACTCCATAGTTCGTAATCAACAACTTGCACGTTGTTTAGCCAATATTTGACATGGCTGCCATTAACAACGATTCGAGATTGATTCCATTCTCCAACAGGTTTAACAACATCCTCGCTCCGTCCGTAGAGAGCATAGTCGCTGCCGGCAGAAGTCATCGCGGCCTGTCCGTCTGGGTGGGCGTCGTCATCCAACACTTGCATCTCTGGCGCTGTATGCCACACTGCATCCTCATCTTCAGTTACTCGAAAAAATACCCCGCTGTTGCCACCTGTTTCTATTTTCCATTGAAATTGAAGGTCAAAATTTTCAAATGTTGCTTTCGTGACGATATCTCCACCTTCGCCGACCCGGGTCAGGGCACCGTCGACGGCCTGCCAGCCCGCAGGCATACTAGTCTGCTTAAAGCCTCGCCACTCGTTTGTCGTCTGACCGTCAAAAAGCAGTTCCCATCCTTCGGCTGCTTCATTTGGTGTCAATGTATTCGATTCGCCTTGGTTATCTTGGACACTTATTGTTGTGCTCACCAAGACGATTATCCCGAATACTAGAAACGTTTCTCTCATTACTTCCTCCGCGTGACACTGACTGTAGGAGTTATTCCTCGAGCCCGGCAGCCCATCGAACTCCACCAATCAGATGACCTTGAAATTGTGAATCCCGCCACGTGGCTGGTTCGTGACCCAGTGCAGTATAAAAGATGCGACCATTCCCATACTCCCGAGTCCATGACAAGGCAAAATCACCATCCGTGCGATTGATCCCGTCGGCCTCCATATCAACCGAAGTGGTATCCACACTTAGAAGCACATGCACATCGGTGCGATTCCAATCTTTAAACTGATAGATTTCTTCGTAAAGGGTTAGCGGTGATTCGAGATGTCTTGTCGAGGGATGGTCCGCATCTTCAACAGCAACACCGACTTCCTGATGCCAAGGATGACCGTCAAAATAACCGCCAAGCATTTCTCCATATTCGGGCCACTCGTAGAACGTATCCGTAGCACTATGAACGCCAACAAATCCTCCACCGTTCCGCACAAATTCTAGAAGAGCCTCTTGTTTTGACGCGGCCATCGGTAATTCACCCGTCGTATTAAATGCGACCACGTCATAGTTGGTTAGTGTGTCTTTGGTGATTTGCTCAGCCGAACGGATAACCGTCACATCGAAGGCGTCTGGCTTCTCACCAAGTGCTCTCATGACCTCCTCAGCCACGGGCAACACCGTGTGCACCCACGCGGCTGGCTCGGTGAGATAGAGCACGTTTGGTCGGTCTTGAGCGACTGCGTCGCTCGAAACGCCAATTGTAAGCCAAATAAGAATTGGCAAAAGTGATTGCCAACAGCACCGTTTCGTCATCTTATCTCCATCCTTATCAACGTGACTCCAGAAGCAAGCTGTTTACGCGTTTTTCTATATCCTGACACCACTACGTCGTTACTTGCATGTCTTGCGGATTCCACCGAACTGGTTTCTTCTCAAAGTAGCTAACGTTTGACAAGACAGCGGGACCAGCGGCACGGAGTCCAAAGTTCGCGTCCTCGACCACCGGTTGCCGGCTTCGTATTGCGTCGAAGAAATTCTGGAAGTGATCCAGAGTATCGCTGTATCCATTCGGCGCTGAAAAGTACTCCTCTTCCGTGGGTGTTAATTCCTGTCGTGCGCTGGGGAATTTTGATCGGTAGTCGTCAAGAAATGCTTTCTGTGTTTCGTTCGAGAAAGTATTAATCGTGTAGCCTGGCGAGGTCGGTCTGGCTCGCCGTGTCAGACCCACACGAGACCCCACACTCATGACCGCTTCGTCTCCCACGAACCGAAAACCAGAACCAGCGGCCGCACCGTCAGCAAAATTCACTCGAAGCGCCAAGGTGAATTCTGGATGAGCGTTCGTAGCCGGATAATCATATAGTCCGAGCATGACATCCGGAACATCTCGCCCATCCTTCCAGTAACGTAATCCGCCAGTTGCAAAAATTCTGGTTGGCCCTTCGGATCCAACAATGAAATGTAGTCCGGAAAACAGATGGACAAACAAATCACCAGCGACTCCGGTTCCATAGTCTTGATAATTACGCCATCGAAACATTCGAGTTGCATCGAACGATCGCTTTGGCGCATGGCCAAGAAATCTGTCCCAGTCCACAGTTTCGGGTGAAGCATCGGCTGGAACCGTGTATTGCCAAGCCCCTACAGCGGAGTTTCGATCCCACCAAGCTTCTACCATATTGAGATTGCCAATGCGTCCGCTCTTATAAAGTTGTTTTGCGTATTCATATAGAACATTGCTCACGCGCTGACTGCCGACCTGAAGAATTTGTTTAGTTCGATTCTGCGCTGCTACGAGCTCGGTGCCTTCGGCGGCTTTTTGCACCATCGGTTTCTCGACATACACATCTTTCCCGGACTCCATTGCCTCGATGGCAATGTGTTTATGCCAGTGATCAGGAGTACCAATAATTACTGCATCGATCGTTTCGTCAGCTAAGATCTCTCGATAGTCCCGTGTGGTTGACACGTGCGAACCAAATCGCTCTTTCACATGAATCAGGCGACCATCGTAAACATCAGCCACTGCTACCAGTTCTACACCAGGCACTTTCAAGGCTTCCTGGGTGTCATATTGTCCTTGACCCCCGGCACCGATCAGCGCAATTTGGATTCGGTCATTCGCCGAAATGGACTGCTGGCTTGCCACTCGTGGGCGGCTTAACAGCGTCGTGGAAGTTCCTGCTAGCACGCCGGTGGCGGTGGTCATCTTAAGGAAATCACGACGAGAGGTTTTAGACGTCTTCATGTGTTTCTCCGAACTCTAATAAGCCATATTTATGGATTCTGCAAATACTGTGCAGGATCTTACTTCGAGTGGGCCGTTTTTGCGTTAGTATTTATTTGCTAGAGCGCACCTTGGTGAGCATGTAAACCTATCGGACTGAAGGGAGAGTTATGGCGTCGCGAGGAATCGATCGACGAAAGGCACTTCGAGCCATTGGGCTGGCCGGTGCAGGCGCTGCCAGTTTACCGTTGTGGGCCAGGTCTCTTGTGGATCTCGCTGAGGCACATACGACCGTCTCGACTCAAACCTTTAGGGGCCCGATGGCGGATAGCTTTCAAGACGCTACCCAAGGTGTCCTAAATCAGGCCCAGTTCGAAACCGTCGAAGTTTTGACTGACTTAATTATTCCCCAAACTGATACGGCGGGAGCTCGAACAGCCCGAGTCACGGCATTTATAGACACGATTCTTTCTGATGCAGAAACAAACGCGAGCGACCAGTTCCTAGATGGCATTGGATGGATAGACCAACGAAGCATGGAATTGTTTGGCAGTCGCTTTGTCGCGGCGTCGGTTGACCAACAAAACGCACTGCTTACGATCCTCAGCGCAAGAGAAAATAAGACGCCGGCGGATGCTGTCGGAGTTGAATTCTTTCAAGCCTTGAAGTCCCTTACTGTGACTGGCTACTACACATCTCGGATCGGCATGCTGCAAGAGTTGGACGACGATGGTTCCAACTATTTTGATGAGAAGCAGGGATGTCAGCATCCAGAACATAAAACCGGTAATTAAGAGTGGGAGTTTCGATTCATGTCCGCACAAGATGAACGCTATGATGTTGTAATCGTTGGCTCTGGCGCGACTGGTGGTTGGGCCGCGAAACAACTCACAGAGGCTGGGCTGCGGGTGGCAGTCCTGGAAGCCGGACGGAAACTTGATCCAGAGCAAGACTTTAACGAGCACAAGCGCTCGTTCGAGATGCCTTTTCGTGGGCGGCGCCTGGGAACTCGTGAACGACAAGCAAGACAACCAGTCCAGTCGCTTTGTTATCAGTGTGATGAGTACACGAATCATCTGTTTGTTGACGATACCGAACACCCCTACACCACACCCGCCGATCGACCTTTCCATTGGATTCGCGGCCGGCACGTTGGTGGTCGCTCAATTATGTGGGCTCGCCAAACCTACAGGCTCAGTGACTATGATTTTAAGGCGACTTCACGCGACGGCTTTGGGGCCGATTGGCCACTCGACTACGCGACCATTGCACCGTATTACGATCAGGTAGAGCGATTCATCGGCGTCAGCGGGCAGGCGGAGGGCTTACCCCAGTTACCGGATGGAGCATTTCTGCCACCAATGCACCTCACTTGTGGTGAGGAACTTCTCAAGAGTGCTATCCGAGAAAAATTTGGCCGAGCGTTGACCATAGGTCGATGCGCCATTCTCACGAAGGATCTGAATGGACGACCTAAGTGTCATTACTGTGGTCCTTGTTCTCGAGGCTGCCGCACAGGTTCTTATTACAGTAGTCCCTCTTCAAGCCTACCTGCTGCTGAAGCGACTGGCCGTCTCACTTTAATTCCGAATGCGGTAGTTAGTCATGTAGAGATCGATGATGCGGGGAAATGCCGCAGCGTGTACTACGTTGATCGCATTACACGCCAGCATCGCGAGGTGTTTGGCTCAGTGGTTGTGTTGTGCGCCTCCACACTGGAGTCAACACGTATCATGTTGAATTCAACCTCGGATCAACATCCAACCGGGATCGCAAACTCCAGCGGCGTGCTGGGACATTATCTAATGGACCACGTGATGGGTGGTGGTGCAGCAGGGGTACTTCCAGTGCTAAAGAATACCCCTGATACTCGCGGGACTCGTCCTAATGGCATCTATATTCCTCGATTTCGAAACATCACCGATCGTCATTCAAAGTTCCTCAGAGGATATGGGTATCAGGGCAATGCGAGTGTCGTGAAGTGGGGCCACGCAATGAATGTGGAAGGCTTCGGTGAATCCTTCAAAAACGAAGTGAAAGACAATCGCCCATGGACGATTTCAATTGGCGGATTCGGTGAGCACTTGCCCCAATATGATAACTTTTGCGAGCTTGATAAGGTCCATACGGACGCATGGGGAATTCCGATTCTTCACATTAGTGCGGCTTACGGAGACAACGAACAGAAGATGGTTGACGACATGGCTGATGCTGCCGAAGAAATGCTTCATGCGGCGGGTGCTGAAGATATTGAAGTTCGCCGGGATATTTCTGTGCCAGGATTGGCGATTCATGAAGTTGGCACAGCCAGAATGGGTGATGACCCAGGTTCTTCAGTGCTCAATACATGGGAGCAGGCTCACGACGTTAGCAATCTGTTCGTTATGGATGGTTCCGGTTATCCATCATCGGCTTGCCAAAACCCGACGATCACGTTCATGGCTCTTGCGACACGCGCTTGCGAGTACTTAGTCGAAGAATTTAAGGCTGCACGCCTTTAAACTCTCTAGGGTACAACCGTTCTCCATGAGCGAACTCGAACAAGTCGAAAAACAAACTTACACTCTCAAAAGAACGTTGGGGCCAGTTATGATATGGGGTCTTGGCGTTGGCTATGTTGTATCTGGTGAGTACTTCGGCTGGAACCTCGGGCTAGCACATGGTGGACCCTTGGGGATGTTGGCTGCCACCCTCCTAGTCACAATCATGTATGTCGCCTTCGTGATGAGTTACGCAGAGGTTGCGTGTGCCCTACCTCGCGCTGGCGGTGTTTTTATTTATGCTAATCGAGCTTACGGACCTACAGCGGGCTTTGCGGCTGGTGTCTCTCAGCTGATAGAGTTTCTGTTCGCACCACCTGCAATTGCTCTTGCGATTGGTGCTTACCTCCAGACTTACACGGCTGCCGTCCCCGCCTGGGGATTTGCTGTTATCGCTTACTTTATTTTTACGGGTTTAAATATTTGGGGGGTGCGCCAATCCGCCCTGTTTGAACTCGTCGTCACAGTGTTGGCCGTCGGGGGGCTCTTGCTGTTTGCGGGTACAACGTTGCCTCACTTCAGTTGGGCTTACTTCGCTCAAGATCCACTGCCGAACGGTTGGAGTGGAATCATAGCTGCCCTACCATTCGCAATCTGGTTTTACTTGGCTATTGAGGGAATTGCGAATGTGGCCGAGGAAACACGAGAACCGCAGCGAAATATCTCAAGAGGGTTCATATATGCGATGGCAACACTCGTCTTTCTAGCGCTACTAGTCTTCTTTTCGGCGATTGGCCTCAGAGGTTGGGAGGCAATCGTCTTTGATGCGGCAGGCAACGAGTCGGACACACCACTTCCCCTTGCCCTTGGTTACCTGACCGGCGGGCAGGGACTTATCTATCATGGTGTAGTTGTTCTAGGTTTATTTGGACTGATAGCTTCATTTCACGGCATTCTACTAATTGCCGGTCGAGCCACTTTTGAATTCGGAAGGACAGGCTATTTACCTGCCATCTTTGGTCGTACACTCCCCCATCGTCAAAGCCCTGCTGCTGCACTGATATTAAATATGTTAATCGCTTTCGTTGCGCTTGCGACTGGTCAAACCGGAGAATTGATCACGATGGCCGCATTTGGCGCACTCGCTTTGTATATGTTTTCCATGGCCAGCCTTTTCCGTCTCCGTAAGACTGAACCGGATCTACCTCGACCTTACGTAACACCGCTCTATCCGCACCTTCCAGCAGTCGCACTATTTCTTTCCACCGTTTGCTTCAGCGCGATGCTGTTTACCAATCCCGGTATCGGCTTCATCTTTATTGCCATCATGACTGGTAGCGTCCTAGCGTTTCGCTTATTCGGGTTCCACGAGAAGACTCAACCTCGATAACAAATAAAAGACCTACCAGTCCGGGTACCAAGAGCGATCCCGAAATTCGATGGCCTCACCCGCGATAGCATTCCGAAATGCCTGAATTGTCGCTGGAGTGTCTTGCGTGCTACGAGGCTGACTAGGGTCCGGGTTACTTAACCAACTCGCATAAGTTTGGTCATAATGATAGAGGTATACGACTTCTGGCCTGAATGTTTTAAGGCATTCGGCAGTCGGAATTGGATGCATCCGATCCACAGGTAGATTCATGGGCATAAACGCAACTGAAATGTCTTTCAGAGCCTGAATTTCTGGAACACATTCGGTCACTCCCGACAGATAAATCCGACGATCACCCAAGCTCAGCACATAACCGTTTGCTTGACCTTCTGGATGAAGGGGTTCTCCAGGAGTTAAATCGTAGGCCGGAATTGCCTCCACTTGGATGCCGGCGAACGTGCCGCTTTCACCGTTGGCCAGCACGCGACCGTCTGGATAATGCTTCTGTGCGTCGGCTGTTAGTACGACCGGGGCACCTGGCTTCCGAAGAGTTGTGATCGCATCGACATCCATGTGGTGACCTGGATCATCAGTTATTAGAATCAGGTCTGCAGGTTTCAGAGAAGACAAATCACCAGCACTCCATGGATCCACGTGGATCACCGTACCGGTATATTCGATTTGTACGCTTGCGTGGATACCGGGAGTGATAAAAATATCTCCGTCTTTAGCAATAATTCGGTCCGTTGATTGCGCTACGAGTGCGGCACTATTTAAAAAGAATGCTCCGATTACCAAGATCCATCGCATCAGCGTCCTCCCGTTGCTGGGCATAAATTGTCTGCTTCCAACCAGAACTGTTCTGAAGAATAGACTACCTGATTCACTTACAATCGTGTGAATTGAACGAGTTGCTTATCCAGAGTAATCTATTTGTATTTGGTCGGTGTTGGCTGGAAGAGCCTATGCTGTTGCTGAGTCGTTATTTCAAAGAGAGGAAGCCATGCCTTATCTGATAGCTGCCGCCATCGCACTTTCGCAGTCTCTAGGAAGCTCCATTCCGGCTGCCGATATAACACACGTCGACATCGCAGATACGACTAAAAATGCGATCGAAAATAATGTTACCGATATTCCGATACAAACCATTGATGCAGGTGGACACAACATTGGAGTTGCACTCGCACATCGAGGACCTTCAAGCAACGTGGTCGCTGGAACTATCCATAGCGAAGTTACTGAAATCTACACAGTGCTGGCAGGTTCTGGCACGTTGGTAACGGGTGGTCGTCTTCTGAGCCCAGAAGCACGTGAACTCACACCGTTACGCATGCTCCAATCTGGGCCAGGCTGGTTAGGATCTGGAATGGAGGGCGCCGTAACCCGTGAGGTGGTTGAGGGTGACATCATTGTGATCCCAGCTGGGACCCCACATTATTTTTCTGATGTCGTGGAGTCGATTACCTACAGCATTGTCCGAGTTGACCCCAACCAAATTTTGACACTGAAATAGCTGTAATCATGCTGACTCGACGAGCATTTCTACAAAACACCATCGCCACCAGTGTTGCGGCTCTGTCCACAAAAACCGACGGATTCGCCATTCAGGACGATTTGGTCATCGCCGGTGGTCGAGTGATTGACCCGAAGAATAATCTAGACGGAGTCCTAGACGTGGCCATTCAAGGCTCTTGTATCCGTGCGGTTCAAGCCAATCTTGACATTTCGAATGCGAGTAAGGTTTTGAATGCCAAGGGTAAACTGGTGGTTCCAGGCCTGATTGATATCCATACTCACACGCGTTTTATGGAAATGCCGTCTATTTGTCTATCCGACGGCGTGACGTCGTTGGTCGATGGTGGCTCTCAGGGGGCAGACCGCATTGATGAAATATTAGCTGTAGCGAGAGCTGCTCCGAATTTAGTTCGAGTGCTTCTAAATGTGGCGAGGACCGGGATTACTCGCCCGGTCGGCGAGCTGATGGATCTTCGGAATGCAGACGTTCAGGTCGGCCGAGAAGCCATTGAACGTAACCAGGACTTAATCGTTGGTCTCAAGGCTAGACTATCGGATACCGTTGCAGCTGATGCTGACCTCGAGATAGTGCGTCGGGCTCAGGCCATCGTAAGTCCTTTCAACCTGCCAATCATGGTACATGTCGGCAACACGGCTTCACCGCTTCCTGAAATTCTCGAACTGCTGAAACCTGGCGATATTGTGACGCATGTGTATACCCAGCAAAGGCATGGCATCTTTACAGATGATGGGTTTGTGCTTCCGGAAGTGCTCGCCGCACGAGAGCGTGGTATTTGGTTCGATATTGGCCATGGACGAATTGGTCATATCACTTGGGAAACTGGTGCTCGAGCAATTGATCAGGGTTTTTTACCGGACACAATTTCTTCTGATTGGAGTGTGGCTGGAAGCACTGACCAGGTATTTGACTTTCCCAATGTGTTGTCCAAATTCTTGCTACTTGGAATGTCTCTACCTGACGTGATCAGATGCGGGACTATCAATGGTGCCGAGGTGTTTCCCGCGTTTCGCGATCGAGGCACGCTTAGCGTTGGAGGACCAGCCGATGTGGCGGTGTTGGAATTACGCGAGGGAACCTTTGAATTCGTTGACAATGAACACACGCCGCGGACTGGCAACAAGAAGCTTGTGGCCACAGATACAATACTTAGCGGCAAACACATGCCGTCGGTTGCAGCCTGAACCTCAAGGGGCTCGAGGTGGGTTGGCCTACCTGTTACGGTTCTGTCCTTGAGCGATCCGACGGCGACCTTCTGCCACGATATTCAAAACATAACCAGGATAGGGCCAGAGACCCAATTGGCGCCAGGATTCAGGATTTCGGTATGTTCGCTGCGGTCGTGGACCATAATAATAGAGCGACCTTTTGTAATCCCGAAGATACCAGTCTTTTGCGTTGTACGGTTTCCGTAATGATTCCAAGACGCCGAACAGCTCCCGACGGGAGGCTTTTTGTCCGGAATGAAAAGTCTGGTCCGGAATTCTAAAGAGATTGAGCGTCGGCCTTTGTTCTGAGTCGTTGTTGTCGAAGCTCATGCGCAACGCACCGAAGTCCGGCATCGTTATTGTTGACTGGGCCTGGATAGGGGTACCAACCGAAAAAATAGTGAGTATCGCAGCGACCATCAGAATCCAACACAAACGGTTCGGAGGAAGTGCGCTCATTGCTTTGTCTCAGATTGCACCGGGTTGCTCCCACTCAGAACCCTAAACCACTAGCACCTTTTTGGCCGGTCGGTGTAGCATAACGCACGCGCCTAGCTTGCGTCATGCACAATCATGTTTACTATATATGAAGTCACTACAAGCATGACCATCGGGACTCTTTAGAATTCAAATGCACATTAAGCAAATCGTTGAAGACACCAGCACGCCGGCGGGAAGAATTTTCGATGCCACTATCTTGATGCTGATTCTTGTTTCGGTGGCTTCTTTTTCTCTCGAAACCTTACCGGGGCTATCCTCTGAACAGATGCAATGGTTGCGTTGGGTTGAAATCATAACTGTTGCAGTCTTTACAATCGAGTACCTACTACGTGTAGTTGTTGCGACGTCTCGCGCAAACTTTATTTTTAGTTTTTACGGATTGATTGATTTGATTGCGATCCTGCCGTTTTATGTTTCTTTTGGCCTGGATTTTCGATCTCTACGCGCCTTTCGACTGCTGAGAGTCATTCGAGTGTTTAAATTGACGGGCTACCATACCGCCGTAAGGCGGCTTCATGACGCCATCATGCTTGCCAAAGAAGAATTACTGGTCTATCTAGGCGTTTCAATAATGCTGGTGTACCTCGCAGCTGTCGGAATTTACTACTTTGAGCATGCTGTCCAGCCGGATAAGTTTCTTTCAATTTTTCACAGTCTATGGTGGGCCATAGTAACGCTTACAACAGTGGGTTACGGCGATGTCGTCCCGATTACTATTGGTGGTCGACTGTTTACTTTTTTTATTCTACTGATTGGACTTGGAATTGTTGCGGTTCCTAGTGGCGTACTTGCCTCGGCTCTTTCTGAGATCCGAGATCGTGAAGTTGAAACAGTTAGGCGGGAAAGAGCTGATGATAGCGAAAATTCGGCTGAATAATCCTGACCTTATCTTTAAATATTTAAGGATTGACTAGCTGTTTTAGGAGGACGCTTGATCGCCTGCTAGTTGAAACACAACAATACGATTGGTGTTAGTCCCCTTTTTTTGATTTGCTACCCCCCACGCGTTGGCCGTTTTGGTAAATTTCTGAACATTAATCAGAACAATCACCGGTTCGAGGCCTGCTTTAACACCTGCGGGAAGGATTAGGTCTTCAAGAAGAATCTGACCACCTCTCACCTCTCCGACTTCAAAGGCGATATACCCACCTGGCTTCACGACGCGCTTCAAGTCTCGTAACACTTGAGTCATAAGCGACTGCCATTCATCTGGGCTTTTAATTCTGCTGATCGCAATAGTCGAAGAGTCCAGACCCAGAAACCAACAGCGTAACCAGTTGTCGGCGTGATAATCCACGACATCCAAAAACGGCGGTGAGGTCACAATCAGTTGAGCCGCGTCTGTCGGAATACCGGTGGCGTTACTTGCATCGTCAACAGTTAATACTGCTTCGAGATCGACGCCGCAATACTTGAGCCTCGGGTCCTGCCAATTCTTTAAAAGCGCTTTGGACCGGCGCACTATTCTTGGAACAATATCTCTCGCCTCGGGTTTTTGATTTCGGGAATTATTTATCTTACGTTGCGCTTCAATTGATACGGCTTGATTAGGAGGAAGAGAATACACAGAAAAGAATCCGGAGGAGTGTCCGGTTAACCGATTGAGGGCCACCATTCTGATCCAGCGATCAACTCGATCAAGTCCACGGGATTTTAGCTTTTTCAAGAAGTACTCTTTGAGTGCAATTATTTGAGTCAGAGTTGCGCGGTGGAAGAAGGCTTCGAGCTCTGGATAATTCTCGTCCGCTGCACCCAAATTGATGCAACCTAGTCGATTTGTAATTTCTTCGATGGTTGGAGGATTAAGCCTTGGTTCGAGGAGCGCTTGGCTAAGCGGGTTGATGTCATTACCAAGCGGTTTGCAGCCCAGTAAAAAGGCTTCTAATAGGGTTGTCCCACGACCCATAAACGGGTCGTAAACTGCATCGCCTGGTACAGCCAGGCGCGAAATAAAGAAATTTGGTAGCTGGGGTTTAAAACAGGCTCTGTAAGAGATTTCATGCAAGCTGTGGGCTTGTCGCTGGGCGCTAGTCCAGTACTCGTTGAACGCTTTCACGGTAATGCCGGAGCGCCCATTTACTGACCATTTGAATTCCTCAACACGGGTGTCCGTTCCAAAGGCGTGAAAGGTTTCGACACACCGTATTAATTCCTCTTTCGTCATTCGCACGTTATCTAAGATCGTTTCTTTAGAGCTATGCAATAAACCGGACGCGTGTTCTGTAAATACAGAAATGGTCGATCGCATGATCGACCATTCCATTCAGTGTAATTGGTCGGGATGACTGGATTCGAACCAGCGACCCCCTGACCCCCAGTCAGGTGCGCTACCAAACTGCGCCACATCCCGTTACGTCAAACGTAAGCGTGAGGACCCACAGAGACTTCGCAGCCCCTTCAAGTTTACCTGTTTGCTATCGTGTCGTTTTCGACCTACTCTTTGACGACAAGCTTGATCGTTCTCGTTTCACAGGCGCCTTCGCGCCAGTTGCTCGCTCATCATCCTTGGCTAGCAAGCGCAGTAGACTCTTGAGCTCTTTTTTTATCTCTATAATTTCAAGCTGAAGGTTCTTTTTGTTCTGATCGTTTTTAGAGCGTTGAACAGTTTGCCGTCCCTTAACTTGGGATTCTGCTTCAATCTGTGCTGTTTCACTTTCTTCATCAAGTTTGCGTCGTGCGCCACCCAATGTTAAACCTTCGGTAAATAACAAATGTTTCAGTCGAAGAGCTAGCTGAACATCTTTGTACCGGAACACTCTCGTGTTGCCGTTGGATCTCGTCTTGCCCAACTCAGCAAATTCTTCAGTCCAGGATCTGAGAACGTAGGGCTCTATTCCAACGAGTTGACACACATCGGATGCCTTGTATGAGGCTCGTTTTGGGATATTAGTCGTCGTCGTTCTCATATTCTCTCGTCGGCGAACAGCCAGCGAATATCAAAGTATAACATGCAGGCCGGATCTACTTTTTACGTCGCCGCACATGTATCTTAATCGGCGACCCTTCAAAACCAAACGATTCTCTCAGTTGATTAATCAAAAAGCGTTCATAGGAAAAATGAAACTTTGTAACAACATTCGTAAAAAAGAGGAAGCTCGGCGGCTCTATTCCAATCTGCGCCGCATACAGAATTCGAACCTCTCGTCGGCCTGATCTTGATGGTGTGTGTGCTCGCGTTACTTTTTCAACAAAGTTATTCACAGCTGCAGTCGGGATTCGTTGACGACGCGCAGAAGCAACGCGATCAACAGCTTCTAACACCCGTGAAAGGCGTTCCCCTGTTAATGCGGAAATGTGCAAGATTGGTGCAAAGTCAAGAAACTTCAGCTTTCGTCGGACAGATTCGTCGTAGTTTTTTGCTGTCAAAGGATCGGTGGATTTTCGTAAATCCCACTTATTCGCAACAATCACTATTCCGCACCCGGACCGTGCGGCTTCACCGGCAATTGCTGCGTCTTGATCGCTAACATCTTCACCGGCATCAAGCAGCAAGAGTGCGACGCCAGATCGACTAATGGCTCGTTTTGCGATTAGAACGCTCACAGCCTCAACTTGTTCGGCACTTGCAACCCGCCCTGCTCGGCGAATGCCAGCTGTATCCACCAATCTAAAGTTTTTTCCATGCCACTCCAGAACTTCGTCAATTGCGTCGCGGGTCGTTCCAGGTCGAGCGCTGACCATAACCCTCGGTTCGTGCAGCAATCGATTCACCAGGGACGACTTGCCCACGTTCGGCCGCCCTATTACAGCGACGGCTACTTCTTCGCTTTTTGTGTCAGCAACATCGTTCGCGTTTTCGGCGACCAGGGTTTCTCGTTGTTGAGGCAGAGCTTTAACAACTTCATCTAACAAATCTCCAATGCCTTGACCATGCTCTGCTGAAATTTCAATGACTGGCTCAAATCCGAATTTGTAAAATTCGAGACAGCGATCCTTTGCACGACGATCGTCAGTCTTATTAACAACCATTAAAACCTGGACTCCGAGTGCGCGAACTTCACGGACCACTTCTTCATCCGAGGAGACACAGCCCTCTCGTCCGTCGACCACAAGTAGCACAAGGTCCGCGCCTTGCATGGCGCGCCTTCCCTGTTCAATGACTTGCATTTGAAGAGGGTCGGTGCTCGCACCAAATACTCCGCCGGAGTCCACAATGCGGAATGAAACACCTAGCCAATCGGTATCCTCAGCTAGAGTATCCCGTGTAGTGCCAGGTTTAGCTGTCACAATCGCCCTACGCCTGCCGGTTATGCGATTAAACAATGTGGATTTCCCAACATTGGGTCGTCCAACCAATACTACCGACGGCTTCTCACTAGATTGTTTGCTGCTCATCTTTTTAAGACAGTTGTCCATTTTAGGTTACACGATCACTTGACAGTGTAACTATATATATTTATGATACTTAGAGATTTTGAGGAATTGCTAAGCATGATTAAAGTCGACATCGTCAACCAGGTTTCGACAAACGCATCCATTACCAAGGTGAAGGCCGAGATCGCTGTCGATGCCGTATTCGAAGCAATGCGACTTTCGATGGAACGCGGTGAGCGCATCGAATTGCGAGGCTTTGGAGTCTTCCAGGTGAAACCTCGCAAGCGAGGAATTGGTCGCAATCCCAGAACTGGCAAGGAAGTCCGGATTCCACCAGGGCGAACCATTCGCTTTAAGCCTGGTAAGGATCTCCGGAATATTGGAAATTAGCGGACCCCTGACTTGTCATTCGAGTCTACTCAACTTCCTGAACCCACACGGATCGAAGAACGTCTTTCGAATTTAAGATCACCTCAACTTCCTGAACTGCGGACCCGGCGTTTCAAAAAATCGAAACGGTGGATACATCTCTCGCTTTTTGTACTGACATTGGCGACTACAACCCTAGCCGGGAGAGCTCATTACTTAGGGTTTCATTCTAATTTTGGTTTAAATCAGGTTGCGTTTTCTTGGACCACACTGCTAATAGGTGGTGGTTGGTACAGTTTTACGCTTCTCTCAATTCTGGGAGCGCATGAATTTGGCCATTATTTCGCCTGCCGTTATTATCGCATTAACGCTTCGCTGCCCTACTTTATACCGGCACCACTCCCCCTGACGGGAACGTTGGGTGCCCTTATTCGTATTCGCGAACCAATTCCAGCAAAACCAATGTTGTTCGATATCGGAGTCGCGGGCCCCATTGCCGGATTTATCGTGGCCTGTCCGGCGCTTCTGATCGGCATTGCCTTTTCACGTGTGACGGAACTGCCCGCAGACTTTTCTGGATTGAGTCTCGGCGAGCCACTTTTATTTCAGTTCGTGACCTGGCTGTTCTGGGGTTCCATCGCAGAAGGTCATTCTTTAAATTTGCATCCGATGGCATTTGCCGCATGGTTTGGACTTCTTGCGACCGCGCTCAACCTATTCCCTGCCGGTCAGCTCGACGGCGGGCATATTTCCTATGCTGCTTTTGGTAAAAAATCGGTTTTGGTTACTTATGCAACCGTCGTCCTAACTATTCTTCTGGCCTTTTGGTCCAGAAGCTGGTTGGTGTGGGGGTTTCTGATGATTGCCATGCTTGCGCTGTCTGGGCCCAAACACCCTCGAACCCAGGACGAAGATGTTCCACTTGACAACACCCGCAGGATTGTTGCGTATGTTGCACTCGCAATATTTCTCGTATGCTTCACACCAGCACCTATCGAAGTCTTCCAGCTGATAAATTAGAGAACGGACACGGGATCGACGTCGATAATGATTTGTCTCTGAAAGTCAGCGCAGATCTCAAGAGCACTTACCAGGGCTTCCCGCATCTCACGGCGATGGGTACCCTTAGCAAGCACCTGAACTCGGTAGTCGCCTTTTAAACGTTCAAGAGGCGCCGGCGCAGGACCTAACACTTCTAAGGAACGATTCCTCTCACGCAAAGCGGTTACAAATTTGCTTGCGGCCTTCAAGGCGCTTCCTGCGGATCGATGTTTAATTACCATATTCGCGAGGGCTACGGTTGGCGGATAACGCATTCTTTTCCTGAAGGTTAACTCCTCTGTATAAAAGCTTTTATAATTCTGTTGGCAAGCGTGGTACAGGCTGTAGTGATCCGGGTGTAGTGTTTGAACAATGGTTTCTCCAGGTCGCCCACCCCGACCAGCTCTCCCTGCAACTTGAGTCAGCAGTTGGAAAGTTCGCTCCGCTGCCCGAAAATCCGGAACCCCTAATCCCACATCAGCAGACACGACTCCTACCAGTGTGACGTTTGGAAAATCATGTCCCTTCGCAATCATTTGAGTGCCTACCAATACATCCAACTCTCCTTGACCAAATTTCTTAAGCAGGGAGGATAGAGTTCCTCGACGGCGAACAGTATCCCGGTCAATCCGCCCCACTCGAACCTTTGGAAACGTCGCCTGAAGTTCTGTTTCAACACGCTGGGTTCCCAACCCTATCTGTTCCAGATACTCACCTCGACACTGTGCACAGGTTTTTTTAATTCCCTCGGCATGCCCACAATAGTGGCACCGCATTTGGTGATTTCTGCCGTGAACGGTGAGAGAGACACTACAGTTTGGACATTCACATAGTGCTCCACATTGTCGACAAATCATTGCGGCCGCGAACCCTCGACGATTCAAGAGAATTAATGTTTGTTCACCACGCTTCAGTCGTTCAGCAATTCCCGCTCGCAGAGCTACACTGAAGATCACCCCAGGACCATTCAGTGCGTATTCGTCTCGCATGTTAATAATCTGTGTCTGCGGAAGGGGTCTATCGTAAACACGACGTGTTAATTCTAGAAGTGAATAACGGCCCAGGATCGCGTTATGGTAGCTTTCCATTGAAGGAGTCGCGGAACCTAACACAATCAAAGCCTCGGCTTGCTGGCCCCGAACGATTGCTAAATCCCGTGCGTGGTATCTGGGGTTTTCATCCTGTTTGTATGACCCATCGTGTTCCTCGTCCACGACGACAAGCCCTACCCGCTGTAATGGAGCAAATATTGCGGACCGTGTACCAATTACGATATCAATTTCTCCGGAGCGAATCCGATGCCATTGATCGTGTCGTTCGCCACTCGACAAACCACTGTGTTGAATGGCCACACGGGCACCAAAGTTCAACCGGAAGGCTCCGGCCATTGCTGGAGTTAACGCGATTTCTGGTACCAGAATTATGCTTTGTCGGTTTGAAATCTGTAGGAATTTGGCTAATCGTAAATAAATTTCTGTTTTTCCACTACCGGTAACCCCGTGCAATAGCGCAACATGGAATTTGCGACTTGTTGCTCTCTTAATCAATTTAGACAGCGCCTTGTCTTGTTCGTCTGTTAAGGTCACCGACTCGCCTTGCGCTCTTGAGTTGTCTTCGTATTCCAAGCTCCAGGGATCGCGTTCAACCTTTTTATCTTCAATTTCGACTAAGCCCATGTCGCTCAGTCGATGTGCAGTGGCAGTACTAATTCCAAGTTTACGTAAGCGGTTTAATGGTAGCCCCTTCGCTTTCTGGTCCTGCAGGAGAGTGATAAGCTGCCGTTGTCGTTGACCGAGGCGGCCTATGTTGATGTCTTTTCCTCCGTTTCCCTCAGCCGAGTGGTATCCTGCATCACTCAAACGCGCTATCTTAATTGTCTTAAAGTTTGCGGTTTGGTCAGAATATCGATACTCAATTTCAAGCAAGGCTTGTGTTTCCAGCTTCCGAATCAACATCAACAAACGTTGCCGCTTTAGCCCCTTCGCACCTGCCTTATCTTCTCGAAGCCCCAATTGTTTGACAATCCGATCGACATGCTGCGAGTGTTCTACCGACAGTTCATGAAGTAGTGTTGCGTCTTGGCCAGAGACAGAGCCGCCTTGGAGTGCAGCTGCACCGTGTTCTGTTAAACGTGCCAACCTAGAGACCTTTTTCCACCCTCCAGGAGGCATTGCAGCCGTAATCACATCGGCGATGCTAGAAAGGTAGTATTCCGCAGTCCAGACTGCGAGTTGAAGCACCTTTAATGGAATAAACTCTTCTACATCTAAAATACTTAAGACATCCTTTATGCGATCCGATGCCAATTCCGAGAGCTCTGGATTATCTGAAATTACGCATCCGGTTAGAACCCGCCTTCCAAGGGGTACAATAACTCGCGCACCGACGTTAGGCATCTCCATGCCTTCGGGTACTCGATAGGTCAATAAATCAAGACGTGATACGGGTATCGCAACCTTAACAAGGCGATTCATTCGAACAGAATAGCAGGAGATCTAGTTTTCGTGGTTTACGAGTTTACCCTGAGGAATTCAGAACTTCTCTAGCTTTCTTCATATCCTCCCATACGTCTCGTTTTCGAGTGGGGCTACGGAGAAGAAACGCTGGGTGAAACGTTGGTATCAACGAAGCCCCTCGGTATTCGTATACCTTCCCTCGAAGCTGCGAGATGGTCTCAGTGCTCCCTAGTAAGGTTTGAGCGGCAAAGGCGCCAAGGGCAACGATTACCTTTGGCTTAATCGCATCAATCTGTGAAAACAGAAAAGGCTGACAGGTCTCAACTTCGTCGTTCTCTGGATTTCGATTCTGTGGCGGACGACACTTAATAACATTGGCGATATAGACCGATTCGCGAGAGAGATCGATCGACTCGATAATTTTCGTTAACAGCTGACCAGCTCGACCGACAAATGGGACTCCCTTGATGTCCTCATCTCGACCCGGAGCCTCCCCAACAAACATCAGTTGTGCATGTTCGTCGCCAGCTCCGAAAACAATTTGCTTTCGACCCAGCTCATGCAGCTTACAACGCGTGCAATCACCAAGCTCTGTTCGAATATCTTTAAGTGTCACAGTGATGTACCCGTTTTGACGCCAGGCTGGTTCACGACTAACTCCCGTAACTCCTAATTCCTTAAACCATTCAAGATGGGCAGCAAGCTGGTCTGAATTGGTCATCTCACAGTCGAGCTTCGAGAGGTTTTCCAAGTCGTGTCAGGGTTCTCTCTACTCTGTCCAAAATATCGCGAGCTAGATCTGGTTTTGATTGAAGGGGACGCAAGTCCTCGTCATTGTGGGTTATTAGAGTGGCGATGTTGGTTCCAACGTCAAATCCAGCATCGTGCCTAGAGACGTCGTTAGCCACGATAAGATCAATTTTCTTTGTTTCCAGTTTCCTTCTGGCACGCTGAGTGTCTTCGCCGCACTCGGCGGAAAAGCCGATCAGCATTGGAAGCTTTCGGTTCTCTCGCCACTTTCCAAGCTCTGCAAGTATATCGGGAGCTAACTTTAATTTAACAGTAACGACCTCGTCACCTTTTACCTGTTTCTCTTTCGCTGGACCGCTCATCGGCGTATAGTCAGCGACCGCGGCCGCCATGATGACTGCATCGCATTCTTCGACATATGCCATCACCGCCACATGCATTTCTGCCGCACTTCTAACTTTCGTAACCTCAACACGTTCAGGAATAGATAGAGATGTAGGTCCGGTCACAAGAATCACTCGAGCACCCCGCTTGGCCGCTTCGATCGCTAGAGCAAAACCCATCCGACCGCTCGATCGATTACCGAGGAATCGCACAGGGTCGAAGTCCTCGTACGTCGGCCCCGCGGTTATTAGGAGGCATTTGCCAAGCATTGAACCTTGAGGCTGTAACAGTGAATGAACGGTTTCGACTATTACTGCCGGTTCCGCGAGTCTGCCATCCCCATTCCAACCGCAGGCAAGCTCCCCAGCTTCGGAGTCGATCACTCGCACCCCATTTGACCTGAGCACGTCGAGATTCCGCTTGACGGACGTATGCTCCAACATATTGGTGTTCATGGCCGGTGCGATCACAACCGGGGCTCTGGTTGCCAGATACAGTGTTGATAGAAAGTCGTCAGCAATTCCATGTGCAAATTTTCCAATCTGATTTGCCGTGGCGGGCGCAACGAGGAGTGCGTCAATCGATGAAGCCAATTGGATATGTTCGATAGTGGTGTTTTTTCCTCGGGAAAATTGCTCAAGGATTACGGGGCGACGAGTAATCGCTTCGAACGTCAGAGGGCCAACGAATTCTTGGGCGGCCTTCGTCATGATGGCCACTACCTCATGGCCAGACTTCTGCAAACCGCGTGCAACTTCAACGGCTTTGTAGGCTCCAATTCCGCCGCTCACCCCGAGGGCAATCAATCCCATTATTCTCTCGTTTTAATTAGGGTCGTAGTCCTGGACCTCTGCCGTGAAACGCCTGAGGATTTTGTCCGCATCTTTAGTTCCATTCCCCAAGTCTGTTTCTCCACCGATGACTATTGTACGCAATTCACTGATACATTCGTCAAGATCATCGTTCACCACAATATGATCGTACTCCTTACAGGCCCCTATTTCTCGTTTTGCAGTGTCCAAGCGTTGATTGATATCCAGATCTTGTATATCGGGATTTCGGTGTTTTAAGCGTGTCTCAAGTTCAAGAAACGAGGGAGGCAGAACAAATATCTTCACTACTTCATAGCCCCGATCCATAAGTTGCCTCGCGCCATCTACGTTGATTACCAAGAGCGCACTCCGGCCCTTCACCAGCTCACGTTCTGCATCAATTAACGCGGTTCCATATAGCTCCCCAAATATTTCAGCCCATTCAAGAAACAGATTGCACTTGATCATTTCCTCAAACTGCTGGCGGTTCACAAAATTGTAATCAACGCCATCTCGCTCTTCAGCGCGAGCAGCTCGGGAAGTATAGGAGCGTGAAATAACCAAATCTGGAACCAGCTTAACTAACCGCCTGGCCAATGTTGTTTTACCGGTGCCGGAAGGCGCAGAGATAATGAAGAGTGTTCCCATAGATCGCTTCCCTTTTGTAACATTCATGCGAGCATCCTATTTCGATACCCTACTCAACATTTTGCACCTGTTCGCGCAGTCGTTCAATCTCAACTTTCATGTCAACAACATGCTGTTTAACCTTGACACCCTCAATCTTCGCTCCAATCGTATTGGCTTCTCTGTTCATCTCTTGCAATAGAAAGTCTAGTTTTCGTCCACACGCATCAGGCGAGTCAACAAGTGCCTGCCAGTGAGCGATATGCGCTCGTAGGCGGGCCAGTTCTTCCGCGATATCCGAGCGGAGCGCGACCCGGACAATTTCCTGAACCAAAAGCATCGGATCCACGCCCATTGCCTCGGAAAATTCTTCAGCCCGTTCTCTTAGTCGCTCTTTAAACACTTTACTGCTCTCCAGGGCGCCGTCTTCTATCAACCCGATCAGGATCTCTATTGAGTCATGTCGAATGTTAAGGTCACTGCAAAGATATTCACCCTCCTGCTTTCGCATGCCATCTAAATCATCGAGTACTTCGCTAACCAACTCGGTAATGGACGCTAGCAACGCCTCGTCCTTGGTCGCGTCCACGGTGCTCGAAGTCTCTTTTATTACTACGGCGTTCGGCACACGCATCAAATCACTTACCGTGATTTCCTTGATTTCCAAACCATGGTCTCGAGAGCGTTCAAGCGCGCTTCCGAGTGCACGAATCATTTTTTCATTTAATTCAACTTCTGCCTCAGGCAGTTGGCTGAATTGAACCGTGACGAGAAGATCAACTCGCCCACGTAACAGTCTTTCCTGCACGATCGAGCGTAATC
>Ga0163108_10000114_pt1 | contig 57281 bp, 56 predicted proteins | sample Fk1155metaG_FD_109644 | JGI IMG/M metagenome (GOLD analysis project Ga0163108, IMG submission 109644) | Marine microbial communities from the Central Pacific Ocean - Fk160115 155m metaG | ecosystem: Environmental > Aquatic > Marine > Oceanic > Photic zone | place: The Central Pacific Ocean...
ACGCTTACGCACGCTGCTGATGCCGGCACCACCTATGTATATGGCGCGCACATTAATGCACAAGGCGGAACAAACGGCGGCAGCCTCGTCCAAGCAGCAAGGTTCGAAGCTGGAGGCGGCGACTTCAACTTCGGAATCCAGCTTGACGTTGAGGATGGTGGTGTTGATCTTAGAATTGAAAGCTCAGCCGATAGTGGCGATTATTTCCAGATTCAAACCACCACCCACGGTGCAACCACAATCACAACAGTTGATGATGACGCTGCTGCTGCTGATCTTACATTTAGTGTTGATGGAAATATTATTTTAAGCCCAGTCGGAACGACCGCGGTTAACTCCGATCTGGGAATTGGCGGCGTACCAACACTCCCCTTAGATGTACAGAGCACTTCACCCGCCGCAGGACGCCTGGCCAACACAGCGAATGATGCGTACGGTTCTCTGCTTAGACTTCAAAATACACGCGCAGACAGCAACGCCGGCGTAGCGGATGATTTTTGCGGAGGGGTTGTTTTTACGGCACAAGACAGCACGGCTGCTGCTACTCAGTATGGAAAGATAACCACTAAAGTCGCTAGCCCTACTAACACAGCTGAAGCTGGCTTCATGACTTTTGAGGTAACAACCGGCGGAACCACGGCTACGGAATATTTGAGGTTGGATGGGGGAACAACTTCTATCGAGGCTTCTGCCGATACAGTGATCAAAGCAGATACATATTTATCTGGCGGCATGCGCATGAACTATGCAGTGAAAACGGCAAATCATACACTCACCTCTACGGATCGTGTTGTGGTCTTTAACGCCGGCTCCGCTGCCACAGCATCGCTCCCCGCCTTAACAGACGCGATTAATGGCGTTGTATATACCATAAAAACTATTGGCGCCGGCGCGATCCATATTACGGGAGCCGCAGCATCAGAGAATTTTCTGGATGGTCAACAGTCCCTTACTCTCGCACAGGGAGACGCCGCAACGGTACTCGGACATATGAATGTTTCAGGTTACGAGTGGGCTGTAATCAATTTTTATAACATGACTCCGTAAACATTAGGATTATAAATGGATTTTGCGCCAAAATAATACTACTTATTTTTGAACTATTGCCAAATTAGGAGTCAATTTATGTCAAACCTTCTTAACGAAGCTATTGTCGATGCGAAGGCATTGCGAGAAGCTGCATTAAAAAATGCAGAAACTGTTGTTATTGAAAAATATTCAGAGGAAGTAAAAACCACTCTGGAAAAGCTTCTTGAACAAGAAGATATGGGCGCTGCAATGCCCGATCTGGGAGCAGACCTCGGCGGTGGTGCCGATATGGGAGCCCCAATGCCGGATCTGGGAGCGGATCCTCTTACCGAACCCGGCGCAGAAGACGCCGGCGAGCCCCTTGATGACGGAGATAATATCCCATTAGCTGCTACCAACGATTTAGGAGATATGGAAGGGAAGAACCTTAAAGGATTCCCCGCAGACGGAGAGGACGTCGAGATCTCGATTGATTTGGGCGCCCTGCAAGAAGCTGTGCGTCAAATGTCCGAGGAAGAAGAAGTGGAAATCAACGAAGAAGAGTTGGCCAACATCCTGGGGCAAAGCATCGACGAAGAGAAGATCGAAGAAGACGAAGCGTGGGAAGATGAGACAGCAGGCGACGGCGACCCCGCCGGCGGAGTTGCGGCACAAACGACAGCCGCAGCCGACGCCATGGCCGACACAGATGATGGCGGATTGGCTATTGGCGAAAAGCGCCCAGAAAACGAAGGCATCGATGTCTCCAAGGCTGACCAATTGGTAGACGCCATTATGGAACGTCTTACCGTCGATATGGGCGCCGATTTAAGTGGTTGGGCTGGTCGCTCATCCGAAGATATTAAGTATGCATTGTCGAAGGCGCTAGCGCACCGACGCAGCACCGACGTGCAAGACGAATTAGAGATTATGAAGAAGGCTCAAGAAGAGTTAGTTTTCGAAAATAAACAACTCAAAGAGCAAACTTCACAATATAAGCAAGCATTTCAAGAGCTTAAGGAGAATTTACAAGATGTAAACCTTTCTAACGCTCGCTTGCTTTATACGAACCGGGTTTTACGGAATACCTCCTTCAATGAGCGGCAAAAACAAAAGATTGCCGAAGCTATTTCCAGTGCCGGTTCTGTAACAGAGGCGAGAACTATCTATGATACACTTCAAAGCACAGTGGAGGCTAAGCCTAAGCGTAGCCCCAAATCACTAAGCGAAGCAATCACCAATCGTTCTTCTGTTATTCGGGCTTCCCGCGTAAGCGAGACGTCCTCAACCGATCCGTGGACGGATCGGATGAAAAAACTAGCTGGAATAAAATAATAATCATAAAATATAAGGAGGTGATTTAATATGTCTAGTATTATTGAACGGTTAACCGAAGGCGTGGTTAATCGTGACATGCGTGCAGAAAGTCATGCATTGTTAAACAAGTGGGAAAAGACGGGGCTCCTTGAGGGTCTTAGTGTCGATCACTCCCGCAACGCAATGGCTCGATTGCTTGAAAATCAAGCGAAAGAGCTTCTACGTGAAAACTCCACTATGGCTAGTGGTGATGTCGCCGGTTTCGCAGCCGTGGCGTTCCCCATTGTCCGTCGTGTTTTCGCTGGTCTAATCGCTAACGAACTTGTTAGTGTGCAGCCGATGAGTCTCCCAAGTGGACTCATCTTCTTCCTGGACTTCACGTTCTCGGGTGATGCTGCTGGCGGTACCGCTGGTGGCACGGGACGTGGTCGACTCGGTAACGTCTACACCGGTTCCATTTATGGTGGCGCCGAGGTAGGTAGCCAGATCACTGGCGGTATCGATCTACTCAATGCTCGTAAGGCTGACCTTGGTGGTCCACGTACTGTGGGTGCTAAGGGTTATGCGTACGGTCAGGCAAGCGGATCGGGTGATGTGACCTGGACGAAAGTTGATGCTTTCAATCTTGATCAGGCAACTGAGGCTCAGAAGAAGAATTACCTTAGCTGGGATCCAGACATCATGTCTCTTTCAGGTTCTGGTACAGAGTATGCTATCGCAGTTGCGAAGACGGCTATTTCCAATATGGATCAGCTTGATACCAACAACCTCGCGACAATTACTTGTTCCGTGGGCGATTTCACGGGTATTACGACCGCCGCCGCATCTTTGGTGCGTCGTTTGACGACTCGTGATAGTGACGGGAATGTTCAGATCGTAATGATCGGTCTTAACACCGCCGGCGGTATCGCAACGGGCTCATTTGCCACGACTGCGGCCGACTCCCAATGGGTCCAGACTGATGACTTTACCTCGGGCGATGCTCTTGGTTCTATCGTTGGTACAACCACATGGGGCTTGGAAAACCAAACGGCTATCCCCGAGATCGATATCAAAGTCGATTCCGTGGCAGTCACCGCGATGACCAAGAAGCTGAAGGCTAAGTGGACTCCGGAATTAGGACAAGACCTTAATGCCTACCACAACCTTGATGCTGAGGTCGAGCTTACGAGCATTCTCTCCGAGCAAATTGCTCTTGAGATTGACCGTGAGATCATTGGTGACCTTGTCATTGGTGCCAAAGCCGCTACCTATTACTGGTCGCGTGCTCCGGGTCTCTTCGTGAACCGTGTAACTGGTGCTGAAATTGGTGCGTCCTCTGCGGCTCCCGACTTCACCGGTACGGTTAGCGAGTGGTATGAGACTCTTGCCGAGACAATCAATGATGTCTCTGCGCAGATTCATCGTAAGACTCTGCGTGGTGGTGCTAACTTCGTGGTCTGTGGCCCCGAGGTTGCTAACATCCTTGAATTCACCGCTGGGTTCCGCGCTTCCGTCACACATGATGACGAGAAGGGCTCCATTGGTGCCGTTAAGGTTGGCTCTCTCAGTAAGAAGTTCGACGTCATTGTTGACCCGTACTTCCTGCGTAACGTGGTCCTCGTCGGGCGACGCGGCTCCTCTTTCCTTGAAAGCGGATATGTGTATGCACCGTACGTTCCACTGCAAACCACACCTACGATCTTCGGACCGGAAGACTTCGTACCCCGCAAGGGAGTCATGACGCGTTATGCCAAGAAGATGGTGCGTCCTGATATGTACGGACTCGTTGTTGTCCGCGGACTCGATGGTGAAGCTGGAGCTACTTCCTAATATATAAGCATTTAGCATATATTAGCGCAAAAGCACGCCTAAACGTGACACAGAAAGCCCCCTCCCCGAAAAGGGAGGGGGTCTTCTTTATGGGTAAAACTAATTAAGAGAAAGGGTGGAGAGCCCTTTGTTAATTGACCTAATTAATATTCATATAAGGAGAAACATATTATGGGAACAAAAAGAGTAGGTTGGGCTAGAATTAAGAGCCTGATTAACGAAAATCAAAATGCTTTAAAACATCGTCGTGCGACTTGTAAAACCGCAATCACAGCAGATACCACTTTAGTGGCAGGAGATTACGGTTCGCTGATCTTATTAAATGGTACAGCGGCTTCGAACTTCGAACTCACGCTGCCGACATCGCCGCCACTGGGGGCAGAATTTAAATTTACGCTTGTTGAAGCCAGCAACGCGGCTGCACAGATTTTGCTTGATAGTGGCGAAGACAACAAATTCGAAGGCTATGCAGTGATGTATAAGGCCGACCAGGAAGACGGAACCACAGCATTCCACAGTCATCGCAAGCTTGGCTGGGGCGATGCCGCTGCGAAAGGTGGATACCTTCATGTTGTATGTATAGATGCGACAGCCGGCGCCGTTCGATGGGCGATTATTGACGCCAAGTCGAGTGTCGCTTGGATCAATGCACACGCCTAAACCTTAAAATATATTTTTATATTTTTACCTGCCCCCCTTTCCTTTTTGGATTGGGGGGCTTTTATTGAAAACGCCGATCCTCCAAATTTTTTCCCCGGTAAATTTTTGAGATTTTCGTTTTCGGGATTTTAAAACTAATTATTTGAAAGGAGAAACAACCATGAATCCTCGTAGAAGAATGGAACTTAAAAAGAAGGCTCGCGCAGCCAATAAAAAGAAGGCAGTTACTGTCACCCCCGCCATTAGTGCCCCGGTAGTCCCGGAGGTCACTCTTGAAGAGGTGAAAGCTAAAGTCGTCGCTGAAGTCGCCGCTGAAGTCGTCGCCGAAGAAGAAACGGTGGCTGACACTATCCCCACGCCGACACTCAAGAAGATCGTCAAGAAGACTTCAACCATTAAGAAAAAGAGTACTCGAAAATCCACTACAACTAAGAAAAAATAATGATTTTCTAAGTTAATTAGCACAAGCTTCTCCGTGACGTTGAGCTTTGTGTTTTTAAAACTATTTATGTAGTAGGAGGGTCCTTGTGTGCCAACAAATCTAAGTCCAAAATCACAAACCAGCACTGTAGTTTTAACTTCAACTGGGAGCGCCTCCAAGGTGGCCGCAGCGGTGCCATTTGGCGTATATACGGGATCTGTCGACTTTTTGACAGGCGCCGCGCTTCAAGTAGACTATGTTTATAAGAAGCTTGGAGGGGATGTTGTTGATATTGAGATTACCCCTTCGAACGTATACGCTGCGTACGAAGAGGCGGTTTTAGAATATTCGTATATCGTCAATCTGCACCAAAGCAAGAATGTGTTATCCGATACGCTGGGAGCCACCACGGGCACCTTTAATTATAACGGCGAGTTAAATACGGGACCCACAGGCAGCAACTTACGCTTCGCACGTTCCCAATTCACTTATGCTAAGAAAGTGGGCGACGGCTTATCAGCCATGGCCGGGTTTGGAGGCACGATATCTCAATATTCTGCGTCTTTTAAGACTGCGCAGAATCAGCAAGACTACGATATCCAGAGTATCATCTCTAGTTCGTCGGCATCGGGAGTTGACTCGAATGGTAAGAGTGTTCCCTATTCTGGCAAGGTGAAAGATAATCGGGTTTTCATAACAAAGGTCTTTTATAAGTCACCACGCGCTATGTGGCGTTTTTACGGCTATTATGGCGGAATTGGAGTGGTAGGCAACTATTCGACATACGGGCAGTTTGCGGATGATGCGACTTTTGAGATTGTGCCGACCTGGCAGAATAAAATGCAGGCTATTATGTATGAGGACTCCTTATTTACGCGAACTTCTCACTATTCCTATGAATTGATTGATGGAAAGCTGAGGCTTTTTCCTACTCCGTCGTATTGGGGGTTTGGGAACGGCGAGTTGATGTGGGTGAAGTTTTACATCAAAACTGACGCGTGGGACGCCAATTCGGCGTATGATGACGGTACCACAGGCGTAAATAACATGAATACGTTGCCGTTTGACAATATTCCTTATCAAAACATTAATTCTATTGGAAAACAGTGGATTCGCAAATACGCTTTGGCGCTCTGTAAGGAGATGTTGGGGCAAGTGCGAGGGAAATTCCAAACAGTCCCGATCCCGGGAGATAGTGTTACTCTTAATCACTCTGAATTGCTGAGTCAGGCGAAAGAAGAACAAACCGCCCTTAAAGATAAGCTTAGAGAGCTATTGAAAGAAATGGAGTATGGAGAATTGAGTAAACTCGATAGCGAGAAAGCTGAAGCCGCCGCCACTACGTTTAAAAACTCTCCTTTACCGATTTTTGTAGGATAATAGAAGATGGCAGACGAATGGAGCAGACCCAAATCCCCACCGCCGCCCCTCTTCTTAGGCAAAAAAGAGCGCGATCTTGTAAAACAGGTTAATGACGAATTAATTGAGAAAGTCGTTGGCCAGCAAATTTTATATTATCCTATTGATATGGAAAGAACCGATTTTCATGAATTATATGGTGAAGCCATCAATAAAACGTATTTGCCTCCCATTAGGGTGTATGCTTTGGTGGAGTTTACCGAGTTTTCTACCGAGTATATGGAAGGAGTGGGTCTCGATAAGGGATGGGAGATCAATGTCCACTTTCACAAACGTCGATTAGAGGAAGATCAGGATATGTATGTTAGAGAAGGTGATTTTGTTCTATATGGAGATTATTACTATGAGATAGTTAAATTGAGCGAAGACACAAAGCTCTTCGGTCAAGTTGATTATGGTTTTGAGATTTCTGCACGCTGTAGACGAGCAAGAAAGGGACTATTCGATGCTACCTGATAACTTTGATTTTGCCCAGCTACCGGCTGATTTTAAGAAAGGCACCCTTAAAGAATTGGGGATGCTTGCCTCTACGATGGAGACGATCGATATGGCGATCATGTCATGGCTAAAAGAAGATCTCGATTTGGGCGCCACAACTCATGAGGGTTTCGATCAGGTGCCAATTTTGTGGCAAACTCCGGAGCGCGCCTTTCAGATTAAAAACAAAAAATCATTACGCGACGCCGGCGGATCCCTAAAGCTACCTCTTATCAGTGTTGAGCGCACCGGAGTTACAAAAGATCCCGCACGTAAGGGAGGGTTTCAGGCTCAATTGTTCTCGACGCGTAAAGACGGGCGCACTGGGCGCCTTGTGATCGCCAAGAGAATCAAAGAAGACAAGACGAGAAATTTTGCTGTCGCATCCGGAACGCGCACCAACAGCGGAGGTGTTCGTCAGAAGTTTTACCCACGCGTGAATTCTAAAGTTGTAATCCAAAGCTTGTCTATTCCAATTCCAGTATACGTCAATGTGGAGTATAAGCTTCTTCTGAAGGCAGAATATCAACAACAGATGAATCAGCTTGTGGAGCCTTTCATATCGCGCCCCGGTCAACTAAACACCTTTGTCATGCGGCGGAATGGACACTTGTATGAGGCATTTATTGATCAAAGTTTTGCGCATACGAACAATGTAGCAAATATGAACGAAGATGCGCGCTTATTCTCAACAGAGATTAATATTCGAGTATTGGGCTATCTTATCGGAGAGGGAGATAATGACGACCGCCCTCTAATTCGAATCGATGAAAACACAGTAGAGATAACTTTTCCCCGGGAATCAGTACTACCTCCTGGCTACATTCCATTAGCGGACGATTAGTTCCTGAAGTAAAATGGAATTTCTTGCTTCACTTCAAGACTTTTGATTATCAAAATACTATTTACAAATGATTGACCACCAAGATCATCAATTCAAATCTTAATCAGCGAGGGAAGGAACCACAAGATGTCAGTTAAGAATTTTAAGTTTGTATCTCCTGGAGTGTTTATTCACGAAATAGACAACTCTTTTATTCCTAAATCGGCACAAGAAATCGGGCCATGCATTCTCGGACGCGCACAACGCGGCTTAGCCATGCAGCCAGTCACTGTCGAATCTTATTCGAAGTTTGTCGAAATGTTCGGCGACACCGTGCCGGGAATGGGGGGAGGATCGCCCACAGCAGGCGACGTTTATCGTTATGGAAACTATCAGTCTCCTATGTATGGTACATATGCAGCCAAAGCCTTTTTAAAGGCAAATGTTGCACCAGTTACCTATGTTCGGCTTTTGGGACAGCAAGCCTCGGACGCCACCACGGCTGGAGAAGCCGGTTGGAAGACGAGCACGCTGCTAACTGCTTCGGCAGGAGGCGGAGGTGCATATGGCTTATGGCTCTTCAGTTCAGGAAGTAGTGCCACCACTATGACGGGTACTCTCGGCGCCATTATCTATGCTGACGCCACCACCTCGATTCCGATGCTTTCGGGTGCACTTTGGTGTCGTAATGATTCAAATGCATCTACCGCTTCAGTGGGCGCCGTTATTAATACGGACTCTAATGGGTTTTTCACGCTGCAAATCGGGTCGACCGGAACGAAGGTTAAGTTCAACTTTGATGATACTGGTGAAAACTTTATTCGCAAAAAGCTGAACACCAACCCACAAATGATGGTGGGAGGTGATTTTTATGCTACCTCTTCCGAAGTCAATTACTGGCTGGGGGAGACATACGAGCAAGCAATTCGCGACGCGGGATTAAACTCTGGTGGCAGCATCTGCGGCATAATCGCAGGGATTGCCCTCAGTGGTTCCGCCATGGCACCCAGTTCTACACAAAACCCAGCCAATATGCTTGGCGCTTCGGCAGAAGCAGCAAGTGGTTGGTTTATCGGACAGGATCTGGGCCCTGCCGCATCTTATAACCCTGCGAAGATGCAAAAGCTTTTCCGCCTCAAAGGACGCGGACATGGAGAGTGGCTGCACAAGAACGTGAAGGTATCGATTGACAATATTCGCGCATCTAACAATAGCGTGACGGATTATGGTACTTTCTCAGTTATGCTTCGAAGTATCCACGACACCGACAACAACGTACAGGTTATCGAACGCTATGATAACTGTACCCTCGATCCCACTTCTCCGGACTTTGTTGCCCGTAGAATTGGAGATAAATATACTCAATGGGATACAACCAAAAGACTTCTGCGCGAGTATGGTGAATACCCGAATCAGTCTAAGTACGTCCATGTTCAAATGAATAGTGACGTTGAAGCGGGCGCAACTGACGCACTTCTGCTTCCGTTTGGATATCAAGGACCACCCAAGTATACCGATGTTGGTATGCGTGGTGACTCCATTGGATCTGCGTCGATGGCCGGTATTGACGGACGTTATGTTATTATGAACTCCGTCTTCATTAACTACGCAAAGACCGGATCCGGAACGGGTACCCCATTTAACTGCTTTGTTACTGGCAATAGCCCCGCGGGCACAACGAGCTTAAACCTCTCACTTAAGTTCCCTCACGTACGACTGCGCAATTCAGCATCCGACGGCGGACTTACCGATCCCACCGATGCATTCTTCGGCTATCAAACTACTCGCGAAAGCGGCAGTACAAAGCCCGATATGAGTGTGGGAGATTTCGGTCGAGCGCTTTATGGCGGTGTTGCTGGTTCTGACTTATCAGCAGGCAGTTATACGGGAATTTCCAACTTCTCATACATCTTCTCTATGGACGATATTGAGAAGTCGGGCTCCAGCTACTACTATTCGTCCGGATCTCGCGCCGGCGAACGTTCCGTGAGCAGCGCATCCTACAAGGACTTGCTTGATGCCAATTATAACGCCTTTACGGCGCCACTGTTTGGTGGTAGCGATGGCTTCGATATCCTGAAGCCAGATCCGCTTTATAATACCGGTATGAGTGCTGCATCAACCGAGCGCAATAGCTCCATTTACTATACATGGCGCCGCGCAATCGATACGGTAGCAGACCCAGAGTATATCGACATGAACGTTCTGGTATCCCCGGGACTTACCAACAACTCTCTGACGACTCATATGATTAACACATGTGCAGATCGCGCAGATTGCCTGGCAATGATCGATCTTCCGGATGTATATGTTCCCTCTCACGAGAAGTATTATGCCAACAAGAACGAACGCCTTGTTAAGAATCCGCTCCAAGCAGCAACGGCCCTTAAAGATAGACGAATTGACTCCAGCTATGGGTGCACCTTCTATCCGTGGGTTCAGACCCGAGACGAAAACACTGGAATTTTGGTGTGGATCCCGCCCTCTGTTGCAATGTTGGGTGTCATGGCCAGTTCGCAAGCTAAATCTCACGTGTGGTTTGCCCCCGCAGGCTTTAACCGCGGCGGTCTTACCGAAGGCGCGGCAGGTATTCCAGTCACAAGCGTTATTCGACGCCTGACCTCGAAGAACCGCGACACTCTCTACGACAACAGGATTAATCCAATTGCCTCATTCCCCTCAACTGGAATTGTAGTCTTTGGACAGAAGACACTTCAGCAACGTCAGTCAGCGCTTGATAGAATCAATGTGCGCCGGTTGGTTATCTTCCTCAAGAAGCAGATTTCCATTCTTGCAGCCCAGATTCTCTTCGAGCAAAATGTCGAAGCTACTTGGACCAGATTTAAGTCCCTCATTGAGCCATTCCTGGCCAATGTCAAGACTCAGTTTGGTATCACAGATTATCGCCTCATCCTTGATGAGTCGACTACCACCCCGGACCTCATTGATCAGAACATCTTGTATGCGAAGATCATGGTCAAGCCAGCACGCGCTATCGAATTCATCGCAATTGACTTCGTTATCACAAATACTGGCGCTTCATTCGACGATTAATACCAAATTAATTGGAGCTACTAATTAAGATTAAGGAGAAAATTAGAAATGCCATTCTGGTCAACAAACTTCGGCGAGAGCACTGATCTCAAAGATCCCAAAAGAAATTTTAGGTTTACTGTAGAATTCACAGGAATTCAAGCAGCCCAAGGAGGTGCCACGCTTTGGTATGCAAAGAGTTGTGCAAAGCCTTCATTCACTATCAGCACTGCTGAACACACTTATTTGAACCACAAGTTCTACTACCCCGGAGCGGTGACATGGAATTCTGTCAATGTTACGCTTGTTGACCCGGCTGATCCCGATGTTACGGCAACCTTGTCAGATATCATCATTCAGTCAGGCTATTCTCCACCCACCGATGCAACCGCACAGAACATGAACAGCATGTCGAAAGCTAAGGCCGCAGGCGCCTTGGGGACGGTAGTTATTAAGCAGTTGGATTCCAACGGCAACGCTATCGAAACTTGGACACTTTGGAACGCCTTTATTAGCGAAATTAAGTACGGCGATAACTTGGAATACGGCAACGATGATTTGAGTACCCTTGATTGCACTCTTATGTACGATTGGGCTCGCGTTGAAACCAAGGTCGCGTCATCCGCGGTCGTTGGAGGCGGTAATTCCTTCTTTGATGTCTAATAAAATGAGAGAGGTGCACATTGTCACGAAATAGAGATCGTGTAGGCGCACAACAACCAGATACCACACCCCCTATGCCAACGGCAACTCAGACTACTGAGACTCCGGCGGCACCGGCATTCTCGTTCGTTGTTCCTACCGAATTCATCGAACTTCCGTCAGGCGGAAGATATTACCCAGAAGGTCACCCACTTTGTGGAGAATCTACTCTGGAAATCAAGCAGATGACTGCTAAAGAAGAGGATATTCTGACATCCAGAACTCTTCTTAAAAAGGGTGTAGCGTTAGATAGGGTAATTCAAAGCCTTATTGTAAATAAAGCGATCGATCCAGATTCTTTGCTGGTGGGGGATCGTAACGCCATTATTGTATCTACCCGGGTGTCGGGCTATGGCAATATTTATACCACCAAGGTAACTTGTCCTAATTGTGTGGAGGCTCAGGATTATTCTTTTGATCTGAATGAAGCCGAAGTATATGAGGGTGAGGAATTCTTGGATTGGGATGTAACTCCCCATGGGAACGGCACGTTTGACACGGTTTTACCGCGAACAGGCGTTACTGTAACTTTTCGGCTCCTGAATGGTCATGACGAAAAGAGGCTTGTCAAAGCTTCGGAAGCCGATCGCAAGCGCAAGGGTGGCGAGCACAACATTAGCCGCCAAATTGTCAGTATGGTGACAGCAGTGAATGGGGATGATTCCTCGGAAGCGATCAATTATTTGGTAACCAACATTCCTTCGATTGATTCACGTCATCTAAGAAACGCATATAAGGCGGTTTCGCCCAATATCGATCTTACTCAACACTTTGAATGTAGCGAATGCGACTATGAACAGCCCATGGAGGTCCCGCTAGCCGCGGAGTTTTTTTGGCCTGACCGATGAGTACATGGAGAGCGTTTATGAAGGTTTTTTCTTTCTTAAATACTCCGGAGGGTGGTCATTCACCGAAGCGTATAACCTACCTTTAGGGCTACGCAATTGGTTTGTGCAACGCCTACTCAAACAGCTTACTGATGAAAAAGAGGCGATTGAAAAAGCCTCCAAAGGGCACGGATCGGCGTCTAACACACAGACCCTAAGCTCTCAGAATCAACCCAACATGCCGCAAGATATGAAGAACTGGATAGGTGGACCCGAGTAGGTCCGCCTTTTTTGTGAGATAACTAATTATTAGATGAGGGCTTTTTATGGCTGACGATATCCAAAAAGATATAAAAGCTTTAGTAAATGCGGTTACTGAGCAGAATAAGCTTGTAAGCAAGATGATCGGGGCGGCAGGTCCCGGCGACGCTAAAGCTGGCCTGAAGCCGGCTCAGGAACGTCTAAAGGTTAAAAAACAAGAAACGGAGCAATTAGAAAAACAGCTGGAAATACTTGAAAAACAGAAGCATAGCACCATGGCTATAGTAGAGAAAGAGGAAATTAAATTAGAGTTGGCAGAGCGCGCCCTCGCAAAGAAGAAAGAAGAGTTAACCGCTCATGCACAGTCCGTCAAGAGGCAAGAAGAGGCTTTAGAGCAGCGCCGGGCAGCTGCCGATGCGAGCCAAGAAGAAATAGACAATATCGATGAACAGCTTGATCTTTTAGCTGAAAAGAGCGAAGAAATCGACAAACAAATTATTGCCACCCAGGAGCAAATTGCCCAAAACAAGCAACTGCAGAAAGAAGCAGATGAGTTGATCAAGCGCTTAGAACAGGGCACCGCTCTCGCTCAAAAATTGGGCGAAGCCTTCCGTCTCCCGAATCAGCGAGTTTCTGGGCTTGTCGATAAGACGATTAAGCTGGGGTCGCAACTTAAGCAGGCTTTTGCAGATGGAAGCATGTCCGCTAGCCATTTTGCTGAAATGGCCGGCGCAAGCATTATGAAGGTCATGGTGGATAATGTAGCCAATCTCGTATTGGCGCTCTACGATGCTGAAAACGCATTTCGGCAAGCTACTGGCGCTAGTGCTGCTTTTGCACGCGAAATGACCAACGTATATGATGAAACGCGCACCGTCGGAGCTACCATCGAGCAGGCATCCGCCGCTTATCAAGCATTACATGGGACTGCCACGGACTTCACTTTAATGACAGGGAGGCAGCGCGAAGAGTTGGGCAAAACAGGTGCCATGCTGCAGCAGTACGGTATTGATGCCGGCACATTTGCCGAAGGAGTGCAAGTATCGACTAAGCTACTCGGACTGAGCGCCACCGAAGCTGGGTCCGCGGCCCGAGAGTTTAACGCACTTGCGCAAGATATTGGAGTGCCACCACAACAACTTTCGCAATCATATGCACAAGCCGGCGGCACGTTAGCTAAGTTTGGAAAAGATGGAGTTAAGGCATTCAAAGATCTTTCGATGATATCCAAGCTTACCGGCATGGATATGAACAAAATCCTTAATATTGTGGAAAAATTTGATACCTTTGAAGGCGCCGCCGACCAGGCAGGAAAACTTAACGCTGCTTTGGGTGGAAACTTTGTGAATGCCATGGATCTGATGATGGAGACTGACCCAGTCGCACGCTTTGAGCAAATTCGAGGTGCGATTAGTCAAGCTGGGCTTACATTTGATGATATGTCGTATTACCAGAAAAACTTCTATAAAGATGCGCTAGGATTATCTGATGTTGGCGAATTAGCGCTGATGCTCAGCGGAGACATGAGCACTCTTGAAAATCAGGTAGGAAAAACTAGTGCAGAATATGAAAAGCAAGCCGCCGAAGCTAAAAACCTCGCTAGCCTACAAAGGCAGTGGAACATGCTTGTGCAAGAATTAGTACCCGTGCTTACGCCAGCCATTGATTTATTACGGGATCTCGTCAAAATTCTACACAAGAATGCCACCTTAGTAAAGGTGTTAGTCGGGCTGTTTGTGGCATATAAATCGGTTATAATGGCGATGAATCTTGGCTATGCTGTTCAAAACGGATGGCAAAAGCTAAGTGTGCTTTGGACAAATCGAGAAGCCATCGCAACTGGAAAGCTCTCAAAGGCGAAGAAGCTTTTGAACCTTATGACGTCGAAGACGAGTCTCAAAATCATGGGTCTCACCGCTGCTATATTTGCATTGGGATATGTTCTTTATACGAAGCCGTGGGCGTCTAACTTCATACAAGGTATAGTAAAATTTGGAATCGCCTTCGAAGCCTTGGGAGACGCTTTGGATAATCTACTACAACCCCTAACGAAGAATTGGAAAGGGTTATTGGCGCTTGGTGGCGCTATGTTGATGGTAGGGACAGGTATTGGAATTGCCGCAGCCGGCGTTGCAGAGTTAGCCCGCGCATTCGGTGATGCCGGCGAAAATGCATGGGCAGCGGTTGCGGGAATTGCGATCTTGGGTGCCACCTTGGTCGGCTTAGGCTATCTAATTACCGCTTTCGCTGCGTCTACGGGCGGAGTGGGCATTCTGGCTGTCTTGGCATTCGGCGCCGCCTTCCTGATGCTGGGCGCCGGCATTGCCTTAGCTGCATTAGGATTTAAGACATTTGTAAGCGTAGCTAAAGAGCTTACTTTGGATACCATTATGAATTTGTCATTAGGTATTGCCGCACTAGGAGCGTCGTTGCATGTTTTCGCATCTCCGGCATTGTCCCTCGCGGCCGCGCAAATGTTAAGTCTCTCATTGGGACTAGCAGCACTCACCGCGGCTATGGCGCTATTTGGAAAATCTGAAATGGGAATGGAGATGATGATGACCGCCCTCAAAGCCATGCAGATGATAGTAGAGGCTGTTACTGCACCTTTAAGAATTTTAGAGAGCGTCTTTGCCACCTTGGCCGATCCAGCTAAACTAGTAGCAATTGGAGAAGCGATTGGGATGATTGCGGAAGAAGTCGGCAACATACCTGCCACAAAAACTATTCAAATGACAGCGCTTCTCGGCGCCGCAACGACTGCAGCGAACACGGTTGCAACAGTCGGGGGCGCACAAGTGATGGCACAAGGAGTCGTAGAGGGTATTACTGGCGCTGGAGGCATCGGTGGCGCCGGCGGAGCCGGCGGCGTTGGGGGTGCTGGTGGTGCTGGCGGAGCAGGCGCTGCAACTCCTCCCGTGGCGTTGGAGGTGCAATTGAATTTGGATGGCAAGAAACTTGATAAAAAAGTTATCACTATTATAAATGACAAGGTAGTTAAACCTGGGTGGTCAGGAGGCATTGGCGGATAATGGCAGGTGATTGGGACGATATCTTCGCGTTTGATCAAATACGATATCAAAATAATATCAGCGAAGGAAAAAATGGAGCTAAAAAGTTAGATTTACAAGGGTTTGACGGCGCGGACGCTTATGCCAATCAAGCCGGTATGACGATTGGCTTCTATCATGTCCCTAGTTGTAAAACGGTATTATTTAAGGCATTTATTACGGCTTTTAACGAATCGTATAGTTGTGATTGGTCGTCGGAAGCAGTATTCGGGCGCACTGACCCGATTCACATGTTTAAACAAAACACGCGCCAAATTGCGCTGAATTTTAAAGTACCCGCCTTTTCTGAAAGTGAGGCTTTCGAGAATTTGGGACGCGTCCAGCAGTTGACCCAGTTTCTGTACCCAGCTTATCGGAGTGTGGGTGCTCATGCTCATGCCCAAACTATCGCTCAATCTCCCCTTATTAGACTTAAGGTGCTTAACTTGTTGGCTCGGTCAGACGCAGATTCTGCAGCCACCCCCGCCGCCGATGCGGCGGGCATTAACTTCTTCGAAAAATATAGAACATATGGAGGCGCCGCTGATGGAGTTCTGGGCGTTATTCAGTCGTTGCAAGTTAACCACAATTTGGAAGACATGGAAGCCGGCTCAATCGAGATGGGATTCCAGACAGTGTTACCCAAGTTGTTGGATATCACCGTCACCTTTACGGTTATTCACGAAAAGACATTGGGGTGGGATCAGAACAAGAACCAACTCGATCCCATGTTTCCTTACGGTGTTGAATTAAAAAATCAAGGACTCAATCGGGAAGAAGCGGTCAGCTTCAACGAACATCTTGAAGCCATTCAAAAACAGCAGCAAGATCGAGCACTCACAGAGCAAGCAATAGCAAACGCACAGGCGCGCTATGCCGGCTTGTTTGGAGCCGCTAGGCTGGCAGGTGACCAGCGCCGCTTGGCATCGGGGAACGCGACAGAAGCCGAACAAGCCTATTTGACCAGTGCTGTGGCAGGACAACTGATGATCGAGGCAGGCTTCATGGAAGACAACGCCATCGACGACACAGAAGCCATGGCCGGCGCCGCCACCATAGAAGGCTTAACAGGAGGATAACAAAATGGCACGATATAGCAGAACACGTAAAATTATTAATTCTAGCGATTATTATGAGCCCCTGCGCAAACGTCATAATTTAAAAAAAGTTACTCAATATTCTACTCCTATTTTAAAGAATCCAACTTTGGTGGATCGCATTCGTGTCATAACCAATCAGCACATTTGGAAATATGGAGATCGATTTTATAAACTAGCCGATGAATATTACGGAGATGTGCGATTTTGGTGGGTAATTGCGTGGTATAATGGATACCCGACCGAAGCTCATGTGGAACCTGGAGATGTATTGGAGATTCCGGTTAATATTGAGAAAGCGCTTGATGCCCTAGGAGTATAAAATGCCATCTTCAGATTATTGTATCCCTGTCGATCAGACATCCGCCGAAACTGACATGGCAGCGCTGCGCACAGAACTATGGGAGTCTTTTAAGTTAGCTTTTCAGGCTCAGATGGCTAACGGAACCCAAGACGAATGGGAACTGTGGGAGAACGCTGAGGGCTGGTTTGATGACTGGAGTAAGCCTGATACTTGGTTTGGTTCGCCATATGACAGTAAAGGTGAAAGTGTACACCCGACCCATTACCAAAAAGAAGGCTCTGTTAAGCTTTACACTTGGAAAAAAACCGCCATCACTAATGCGAGTTTTGCCAACTTAAAATCCACATTCGGTTGTAATGTCAACCCCAATGGAATGATGGCAGTCGCTAGCGAGCGATTACGGCAGTGGCTTGTAGATCAGACCAATGCTTTTGCTCGCGCTAGCGCCGGCACCGAAGGAGGCGCCGCCCTAGGGGGCGATGAAATCGAAGCCGCGGCAATGGCCACGGCAGACATGATTAACCCCCTCAACAGCGCCGAAGAGCAAGCGGCGGGTGCGGCTGGCACCATAGCCAATATAGACGCCGCCCACCAAGCCGCTGAAGAAGTAGCCGACATAATGTTGGGCGAATACTCAGATATCGAGTTCAAAGAGCAGTGCTTTTTGCTGGCGAAAATTTTTGATTTGTGGGAACATAAAGTAGCATCGGAAACGCGTGAAGTTAAAAAGCTTCCCTATGTGGACGGCGCCCCAAATTCGTCACTCATGATCGATGGCAATCCTTATGCATTCATGAACAAGTTGACTCAATATCCTACGCAACAGGCGTTGATGAATATGACCAACGCAGACATTTCAAACTTACAGCCGCGTATTCGTCTTTTTAAGGTACACACCGACTCCAAAGGGGTCGAATCATCCCAGGAGATTAATTTTGCCGGCTCTGCTACCGATCAAGATCTGGAATTAATGTTGGCGAAAACGGGAAAACGTGGGTTTGGATGCGGAATCAAAGACTTTACGTTTGCCTATGAAGCCAATAACCCATTTGGACTAAAAAAGAGCATTACGGCGCGCCTAACTCTCTTTGCTAATACCTTTGATGAGTTATTGCGAGAGCGTGACGGTTCTTATCGCTATGTAGATTTGGCTCTCAAGACAGGCGGTGGGAGTGGTGATAATAGCGCTGTTTTCCGCTCAGCCGGCTTAAGCGCCCAAGACGCCGAGATTGCGGCCGGCAATTTATCAAAATTGGACTTTCGCCTGAAGGCAGTCGTGGGGTTGGAAACTCCTCTCACCGATGGAGGAATTAGTAATTCCACAGTCCTCACCGCGGTGCAAAATTCTTTTGTAACGCTAAATTTAACTCCCACTACGCATGAGTTTGAGTTTGACGAAATGGGAAGAGTCAATTTTAGTATAAATTACTTAGCGTATGTTGACGATTTCTTTGATCAGCAGGAGTATAGTATTTTTGGCTCTACGATCGTGGCGAAAGAGCTATATTATAGACGCCTACAGATGCAAGCGGCAAACGCTTCTTGCTCTAGTGAGCAAGTGAAGCAATTTAAGCAACAGCAGGCAGCTGCCCTTCAAAGTACTAAAAATATGGCATATACATACTTGTTTAAGCAACTAACCATTAAAAATAAATTGCGTTACGTGACAATTCCTCATGGCGATTTACAAAAATTTAATTCACAAGGACCCTTTTATGAGTTGATGGAGGGCGCCATGACCAATTTGGATGTGGGTGATCTGTCCAATAGCCAAAAGCTTACGTTCTCCAAAGAGGTCCAAGAAGAACTCAAAGAAAAGAATGAAGCACCGGCGGAGGGTGGTGACAAGCCGATAGATCCCGAAGAAGAAAAGCAACGGACAGTCAGTCGAATTGCGTCGGGTACCGATACCGAACAAGTCATCTTTTTCTACATAAGTGATTTAATCGATGTAATTCTAGAAGGGATCGAAGAAAAGCTAAACCCCAGCAAAGATGGCGCCGCCTCCGGAATGCACGCAATTATTGATGGGCTAGCCGACTCTACCAGCGCTGCCGCGGCTCAGAATGGCGGATTGGGCAAGCAAATTGAAGAATTGCACGAGAGAGCAATGGCAGCGTGGGAAGCCGGCGACGATGCAACAGCGATGCAGCTAGAGGAAGACATAATCGCCCTGGAGGCAGAATTAAGCGCCAAAGCGCTTGAGACCGGATCCGCCGAAGAACAGGCAGCGGCACTCCTATCAGTTGGCGATCTGGCCGCTAAAGAGAAAGAGAGGTTTTCACGCTTGTATGATAATTTTAAGAAATTCCGCGTTCTTTTGGGTCCTGTCGAAATTACAAATCCCAAAGATCCTGCCAATAGCGCCTTTATAAATTTTGGGGATATACCCATTTCCGCTAAATATTTTATGGATTGGCTGTTAGATCAAACAGTAAAAAAAGAGGAGTTTTATTACCCTATCCCTAGATTTATGAATGATTTTTTCAATCGATTTGTAAGCGATTTCTTAAACAACGATACGTGTTTTGGATATTCGGTTAAACAAAAAACCCGCGTTCAACAAGCGGCAGTTACAGCCTATCGTATAACGTCCGAGAATAACAATATTGACACTATTGCAAGTAAAATTGTACAACAGAGGCAAGAAAATGGCAGCAACATGATTTCGCGTTTAATGTTGTGGAACGAAGTCCCTCCGTTGCTTAATGTTTCTGGCGGGATTGAAGATCCACGCGGCTATGCCCGGCACCTTGGAAATGAGTATAATTATTTAGTATACTTTGCAGGGCGCACACAGCCCCTGGAGAAGATGAACGGCGATGCTGCCGAAGATGCTGACCAAGGAATTATGCACTACATCTTGGGTCGACCTGATGGCATTATTAAGAACATCAACCTCAAGCGCACGGAGGCGCCCGGCTTAAAGGAAGTGCGATTTGAACAAGAAGGGTTCGATGGACTAAATCAATTGCGCGAAGTGTACGATGTGGAAATTGAAACTTATGCCAATGTTAGTGCGTTCCCTGGAGTCTACCTGTTCGTGGATCCGCGAGGATTCGTTCCCAACATGGATTATAGCCTATATGCCGCCGGTTTTAATATTAATGATTTGAGCGATTATGGACTCGGGGGCTATTATATGATAATTCGCAGTGAACACTCTTTTGGACCCGGCAAAGCCGACACGGTCCTCACCGCCAAGTGGGTATCCGAAATTCATAAAAATGTGGATGCCGCCGAAGGAGAAGCGTCTAGTGAAGGAAGCGCTCCTCCTGCTTCGAAACCCACCAAGTGTTATCTTAAGGAAAACCGCCGCAAAGAAGAGAACGGGTACTTTTCTATCCTGGCAATGCTGCCGGGATTTGATGGATTTGATGATGTAGATACGGGCGAGTTGCCAACAGAAGGGGGAGACTAAACAAGAGATGTCCACTTATTATATAAAAAGTTATAAAGAAAATAGCTCCAAACTTCTTTATAGTAAAAGGCTGCTTTATAAGGTTAAGATTAAGGAGCCTGAGTATGAAAACTTGTTTGATTTTACTTTCGCCGAAAAACAATTGTATGGGAGAGTAACACGCGTCTTTGAGCCCATGACTGTTGCTTCACGCCAAACCTTCAAGGGGATTGCTTCCGAAAGTGAAATAGCCTCTCCCCAAAGGGTGCTCCCATTCGTGGCAGATGCGTTTAACAAACTTAATCAGCAGTTTGCGAAAAAAGCCATGAAAAATGAAATTGATGTAAGTGATAAATACTTATCGACATTAACCGTTTATAAATCTTATGAAAGCCCTCAAAAGCTTTATAACGCCCACTTGCGCACGTACAAGGAGACGCTAGCAGATTCCTTTCGATCCCAAGGCGATCCCATTTCCAATTTTGATGAATTTATAAGTCGCCTAATGCCGTCACTACGAAGAACAGCGTACAAGAATCCTTTTACAATGACCGCCTACGTGAAGAGTACCTTTTGTCCTATTAGTGTTTCTGGGTTGGCCATTGAGATTGCCAATCTCTCCTACATCAATGATGAGGAAAAAATTGCCCTCTTTAAGCGAAGCCCCAACTGGGAATTTTATTTAAATGCTTGCAGAACGTATGGGTTTATGGTAGACTCTAATGTGCCTTGGAGATTAATTGCCGATATTGGGAGTGCACAAATGGTAGAGTTTGCTAAAAAATACGAACTATACAGCACAGATGAAATTCTTAACGGAGTATACAATAAGGTCGCCCCACGTTATTTTAAGCAAATGCAGATAGGATTATACGAGTTGTACAACATGTCTAAAAAAATGACCTATACTCAGAGCATCTGCGCCGATGGAACATTGCGAATTACCCAGACGGATCCGGTTGAGTATTCCCTCTCTTCCTTTAAGGAAGCCTATGGCGAACAATACTTTTTAAAGCTGTATTTTCAAATTCGCTTTCTGGAGGAAGAATCACCATTCACCCCCCAGGAACAATTGGCACTAATTGACGATTGTTTGGAGCTTGGGTCCTTCAGCGCCGGCCACGCAATTAATATTTTTGAAAGAATTCTCAACAAAACGTTTGACTATAACGGTAGTTTAGATTATATTGTAAAGAAGCGTAAAGAACTGGAGTCGAATGACAGCGAAATACTTCCAAGCTCTGGATGACAAAGAGCAGTGCGTAGGGATCTATAAAGACGGTACCCTCCACTTTGATAATTTTCCTGAAAATTGCCTAAGAACATGGCGATACTCCGGATCTTTAAAAGACGAAAACATTGAGTATGGGTGGCTATATGCCGCCGGCGACTCTTTAGAAGAAGTATGCCCTTCCCACCTTAAAGAACAGCATGAGCGCCTTTCGCGCAAAATGAATGCGTTTCGCAAATCGTTTGATATTGCTAAGATTAATTTTCGCGATCATTGTTTCTATGATTTGGTTCCCCATGACTTTCTTATAGAATTTTTAGAATTGAAAAATCAGATTACTGAGCACGTATTTGAAAGTTATGAAAAGCCAGCTAATTATGAATTTCTAGTCGGAGCGTCTAAGCTGCTGCATAAGATTCGATACCAAGAGTTGAATGTCAACAATGAAGGATGTAAGAGTCTGTTCTTGCAGCATCACAATCGCTCCCAGGCGCGCCAAATTCTTGAAGGGTCTCACTATATTGATTACAAGTTGTTTGGAACCGTAACGGGGCGCCTTGCGACTCACGGCGGATCCTTTCCCATATTAACTTTGAAAAAGGAATTTAGAAACTTGATAAAGCCCAAGAATGATTGGTTTTTATCTTTTGATTATAACGGAGCAGAGGCGCGCACCGTGATAGCCTTATTAGACCATGAGCAGCCCGAAGGTGACATTCACGAATGGAACATGGAGAATGTTCTAAATGCCACGGGAAACATAACCCGCGAAGAGGCGAAGACCCTCTTCTTTAGTTGGTTGTACAATCATGTTTCCAGCGCATTTGAATCTGAGGTTTATGATCGCGAAGCTTTGGTGGAACAATTTTATATCGATGGATACGTTCACACCCCACTCGGACGCAAGATTAAAATTGATGAACGTCGCGCCTTCAACTATCTCATTCAAAGTACCACGGCGGACTTGGTTTTAGAGCGCTCCATGGCGATAGATCGGTATTTGAGCGATAAAAAATCATACATCTCTCACCTTATCCACGACGAGGTAGTAATCGATCTTTGTGATGACGAAAGAGAAATCGTCCCTGAACTGAAAAAGATTTTCGCCCAAAATAGCCTCGATACGTACGAAGTTAATGTACAGGCCGGCGAAACGTGTTATGAGTTAGGAGTATTGCGCTTATGATCTCTCTGATCGGCATCGGCAATGGCGCTTCTGCCATCGTCAAAAAATTTGATGGGATTTCTCAATATCAGCTGCATATGCTTGGCAGCAATATAGAGAAAACAACCATGACAGAATACAAGCTTCGTCGCTTTGAGAATCCTGAAGAGTATGAGGAGAACGTTCCCAATCTCAAGAAATTTTTTAAAAAGACCGCCGATCGGGTGCAGGTATTTGTGCTTGGCTCATCCCTAAGTTCAAATTATTCTCTGGGAATCTTGGAGCAGTTGAAAGACAAGAAGGTAGATCTATTCTACATTAAGCCCGATATCGAGTTATTGACCGGGATCCCCAAATTGGTGGAAAATGTAGTGTTTGGCGTCTTGCAACAATACGCCCGATCGGGACTTCTAAACTCGTTTACTATTTTTTCTAACCATAATATTGAAAAAGCACTTGACACGCTGCCAATTAAAAGTTATTATGATGTTATCAATGATACGATATTTTCTACAGTGCATTACTTAAACTATTTTGAATTCACGGAGCCCGAGATTGGTGTCCTTGCGCGCCCAACCGAAATCAATCGCATCCGCACCGTCGGGATGCTGAATATGAGAAATCTTCATGAAAAATGGCTTTTTGACCTTGACATGGAGCGCGATCTGTGTTATTGTTTATGTATAAACGAAAAGAGATTAGAGACAGAAGGTGGTTTGCATCGTAAGATAGTCGATATGCTAAAGAAGAAACCTAGCAATGCGTTTCGCAAGCTTTCGTATGCAATTTACGAGACACACCTACCAGACTTTGGGTTCTGCGTTGCCCACACTAACGCAATTCAACAACAAAAAACCCTTGACAAGATCGTTTAAGGGTATTATATTAGATATCAAGGAACGCTTGATATACTTTACTAAACAAAAAAGGAGAAATAGTAATGTCAATTAATATGGAACTAATGAGAAAGAAGCTTTCCCAACTACGGGGAGAGTATGATAAGGAGCAATCTGCTTGGTTTAAGCCCGACGAGGGCGATCAAGATATTCGGATTGTCCCATCAACAGATGGGGACCCACTAAAGGAGATGTATTTCCACTATAATGTCGGAGATCATCGAGGTGGAATTGTCTGCCCCAAGCGCAATTTTGGCGAGAGTTGTCCGATTTGTGAGTTTGCCTCATCCTTGTGGAAGGAAGGTACGAGCAACAACGATGAAGAGAGCAAGAAGCTTGCAAAGTCTCTTTTCGTTCGGGCGCGCTATTTCTCGCCCGTAGTAGTACGCGGACGAGAAGCCGAAGGAGTCAAGATCTACGGCTACGGCAAGCGCGCCTATGAAAATCTTTTGGGTTACATTCTGGACCCCGACTATGGAGATATCACAGATGCACTAGAGGGTACTGATATCGCCCTAACCTATACAAAGCCCACCACCCCGGGGGCTTACCCGCAGACGAGTCTAAAGATGCGCCGCAATACGTCACCGCTTCTTGAGGACAAGGAAGCCATCCCAGCCCTCCTTGATGGTATTCCTGATTTTGATTCTCTTTTTGAGCGTCATACTCCGCAGCAAATTGATGCCATCTTGGATGAGCAACTTGCTGGAAATGGAAGCGCTGAATCACGCTCGAAGGAAACCGCTAAATACGGCAGCAGCAAAACTGATGTGGACCGAGCGTTTGACGAATTGTTGGCCAATAAATAGGACTCGCGTGAGACCGCTGGCACCCCGGTCGGGAAAATAGGGTGCCGCATTTTGCAGGGTAGAGCAGGGGTAGCTCGTCGGGCTCATAACCCGGAGGTCGGTGGTTCGAATCCACCCCCAGCAACCATTTTCATAAGGAAGGTTCAGAATGAAAGAAGAAGTAAACATGCTTGAGGATCTAATCGCCCAGCTTATCGCTGCCCGTTCAGATTATAACAAGTTCTACAATGATGGCAACAATGCCGCTGGTACTCGCGTGCGCAAGGTCATGCAGGAAGTTAAGAATGTGGCCCAAGAACTCCGCATTGATATTCAAAATACTAAGAACTCTTAGCGTATGAAGACTCCCCTCCGCTATCCCGGCGGCAAGTCCCGAGCAGTTAAGCATATCTTGCCGTATATTCCCGAGGACGTTCCGCGTCTTTGTTCGCCATTCTTTGGCGGCGGGTCTGTGGAACTGGCGATAGCCCAGCGAGGCAGTGAGGTGTTCGGGTATGATAAGATGAAGCAGCTAGTCTGGTTTTGGCAAGCACTCTGCGCCGACAACAACCGTCTCGCAGACGAGGTAGAGAAACTGCAGGAGCAATATCAAATCAGATCGGGGGAGATGGTAACAGGATGCGTGAAAGAGTCATTTCATCAATATCGAGACGATCTCAAAACCGATTCATTCATGTTTTCTTACGAACGCGCTGCCAAATATTATGTAATTAATCGGGCTTCCTTCTCTGGCGCTACATTTAGCGGCGGCTGGTCTGAGCGAGCATCATACGCAAGATTCACAGAGTCTTCTGTGCAGAGATTGCGAGACTTCAAAGCTAAAAACTTTAGAGTTGATTACGCCGACTTCGAACATGCTATTTGGGCTCATCCGCAAGCTTTTTTATATCTTGATCCTCCATACATGCTGGAAGGATCTCAAAATTCTCTTTATGGCGTGGATGGAAACCTACACGATTCGTTCGAACACGAAAGACTTCACCGCTTGTTGAAAAGAAGGACCGACTGGGTGATGTCGTACAACGACTGCAGCCAGATTAGAGATATGTATTGTGATAATAAAATCATTGAGGCTGAATGGTCCTACGGAATGAACAAAAGTAAAAAGTCTTCAGAAGTGATTATTCTGGGTTGACAAACACTATCAAGTTCGCTATATTAAAAAGAAAGGAGGGGAGATGCCCACAAAAATTTATGATAACCAAAAAGTCGCAGCTAACGAGATATACGAACGCTTGACGGTCCACCAGGATCCTTGTGTTTTGCTAACAGCGCAGCCACAAGTTGGCAAAACCGGCGCCGTCATAGAGTTGTGCAACCTGCTGTATGACGGTGAGGAAAAATACGCAGTATTATATTTTAGTCCGTCCGATAAGCAGCTATATTTTCAAAGCAAGGAGAGATTTTTAGAATATCCTAAAGCTTATGATTTGTTGCTCGGCTCCAATATTTACCATGACGGACAAATTTATCCCGGAGAGAGAGGAAAACAATTCCAAGAATTAGTACAGTTTATTAGAATGATTTTTGTATTAGGGAAAAAGCTTCTGGTCATCCGCGACGAAGCTCATATCGGAATTGGTGGAAATAAAAGAAAGGAATCGCTTCAAAAGATTCCTCAATTCCTAGAAGATATTTGCGAGAGTTTGCCCGGCACCCCCAATGTGCACGATCGGGTACAATATTTGCTGGTAACAGCAACTCCATTTACATATGATTTTCAAATCAATGGGGAAAAGGCTAAAATTACAGAAATTTATCTTCCCCATGGGCAACGTTATGCAGGCGCCCAACATCTATTAGATTCCGGACGCATCTTGCCTCACATTAGTCGCACCAAGCCTCCCAATGGGCTTACCTTGGTAGAAAAAAAGGAATATATTAAAAACGATAACGATCAGTTTGTCGCACGACTATGGGCGCTAATCAAAGAGCAGTTCACTCCTGACCGTACGGGCTACTTTGTGGTTCGGTGCACAAATCGCAAGGACTTAAGACTTTTCGAGCGAGCATTCCTAAAAAGTAATATTGACTATGAGGTTTATGAGTCGGCTACGAGCAGTATTCCCGATTTTGAACGACAGCTGAACGAAAAGCCGACCGGTCCAAAAATTCTCCTTATTAAACATTCCTACAAACAAGGTAAGACCTTGTGCCTTGATCATGTGGTGGGGTGGTATGAAAATGATACCACCAATGGCCGCCATGACGCGGATATTGCTCAATCTGTAGGAAGATCGTTCGGATATGATAAAAAGGATTATGACTTTCCCATCTATTGTGATGTGCAATCGATAGTTAAGCTTATTGACTATTATGATTTATGCAAGATGAAAGATTTTGCTTCAAAGCGCGAATTGCCCATGTCATCCACACACACAACGTGGAAAGCTAAAATGGTTAAAGATAGGGATTATCAGGTATGTGTAAACAAAGAACAAGCAGAGCAGGTTTATAGAAATTGGCACCCCGAGTATCAAGGATCTTTCAACACCACGAAGGTGTCGACTAACAACGCCTATGATGTTATCGAAGCTGTAAAAAATAAAGCCACGCGCCAAAAGACGTCCAACCGAGTAAATCTCATATATATCGACAAGCCTAACAAAGCTTACGTAGACTCGTTCATGGGCGTCCCACACTGGCATGGAAGGTGGATTGTCCTATATGAGACCGGCAACAGCACCCCACAGTACGAGGCTAAAGACAAGTCATATTTCTCTGCTCGCGGAACGGCAGCTAAATGAAAACACCCGCAGCATTCGGCAAACAAAGCGAGGAGTGTACAACTCTGCGCCTCAATGAATACTTTGCGCGCCAAAATCTTCCATGGACAGCCACAACGAAAGGAGGATCTTCTCACGTTAGCGATATCCGAGTAGAAGACAGAGATACAGGCGAAAAGCTCTATTCCATGGAAGATAAGAACAGCTTCGGTACCAGAACTGATTACGGACAATTTAGAATTTCTTATGATCCGGAGAAAGGTTGGCAGCAAGCAACTGGTCGCGACAAATTAGAATTAGTAACGGTTTTTGCTTTTTTGAAGCCACGCCTCGATAAGCAATTGCGGGGGAATTTCCCACACGGACCTCGCATCAGCGCCTTAGAAGCACAAGAGTTTTGGGACGTATACGAACCCGGAAGAACTCGTAGCATCTCAGGAGACGTGCTGAAAATCCCCATTGCTCCCGAGGTTATAGCCTCTTATTATGCGAATAAGGGCGACAAATACATTAAGATAGGGGAACACGTATACGGTCTCGAAGAAGGAGAGCTGTTGCCATCTCTTGCGGGATTGATAAAGGAGGCTTATGCTCTTTTTAGAATCAAGTATCACAACAAGCGCACCCACAATAGCCACTCGTATACAGTCGCACTGCGCCTTAAATGTGATAGCACCGATGAGACAGCCTTCAACGAGGCTATTAAAAAAATCCACCCATCACGGTTGACGTCGCTTTCATGACGTGTTATAATAAGTTCACTAAAGGAGACTAAATGGCTAGAAAAGCTAAGCCCCCCAAAGCTGGTAGGGTTTCGATGCAAGACTTAATGACTCTTGTTAATAAAAAAGCTGGCAGAAATGTAGCGCACAATCTCACAGGCGAGAACCCAACCGAAGTAAAGGAATGGATCTCAACGGGATCCCGATGGCTTGACTCCATCATCTGCAAGGGAAAGGTGGCCGGCATTCCAGTCGGCAAGGTCACAGAACTAGCAGGGCTGGAGAGCACTGGTAAATCCTACATGGCAGCACAAGTAGCCGCAAACGCCCAGAAAACGGGCAAGATGGTCGTCTACTTCGATTCCGAGTCTGCCATCGACCCCGGCTTCTTGGAGCGAGCAGGATGCGACCTAGAGCGCTTAATGTACGTTCAGGCGTCCTCCGTGGAGTTTGTGCTGGAAACAGTGGAAGAATTGCTCGGAGCAACCGATGAACAGTTATTGTTTATCTGGGACTCTCTGGCGCTTACTCCATCTGTGTCGGATGTAGAGGGAGACTTCAATCCCCAATCCTCAATGGCAGTGAAGGCTCGTATTCTCGCCAAGGGAATGTCAAAGCTGATCATTCCCATTGCGGACAAGCAGGCCACATTTCTGGTTCTCAACCAGCTTAAAACCAATATTCCCAGCGGACCTAACGCTCGAATCATCGCGATGACCACCCCATACATGACCCCGGGCGGCAAAGCAATGCACTATTCGTATTCTCTCCGCATCTGGCTAACAGGGCGTAAAGCCAAGTCAGCCTTCATTGAGGATGAAAAGGGATTTCGAATCGGATCCGAAGTTAAAGTTAAGCTAGAGAAGTCTCGATTTGGAACTCAAGGCAGAAACTGTGCTTTCCGTATCCTCTGGGGTACCGAAGACATTGGTATCCGCGATGAGGAAAGCTGGTTTGACGCAGTGAAGAGTTCAGAGTGCCTAACTTCTGCCGGCGCATGGTACACGCTTAAGATGCCCGATGGGTACGAGAAGAAGTTCCAACCCTCAAAGTGGACCGAGATCATTCAAAACGACGAAGAATTTAAGAATAACATCATTAAGCTAATGGATGAAGAGGTTGTTCAGAAGTTTGATCGACGAGAAGGATCCGCCGACCAATTCTATTCAGATCCTGAATAAAAAAGATTGACAGCCCTTCTGTAATGCGTTATACTTATGTATAAGCTTGTAGGAGGGCTTAGTATTATGAAAAGAGTATTGATTATTGATGCCCTCAACATGTTTTTGAGAGCTTATATCGTGGATCCGAGTTTGTCGACCAACGGGGAGCCGATTGGCGGCTTCAAAGGATCTCTTAAGATTGTGCAAAAGCTGGCTAGGATGACAACGCCAGATGAGATAGTCATTGTCTGGGATGGTCCGAACGGATCTCAGAAACGCCGCACAATGGATAAAAATTATAAAGAGGGCCGAAAACCGATCAGGCTGAATCGCAGCATCGAAGGAGTCAGCGAAGCGGATGAAATGCAGAATAGAATCTGGCAGCAAACCCGAGCCATTGAGTATTTCAACGAGATGCCGATCATTCAAGTGATGCTCCCAGAGGTGGAAGCTGACGATGTGATTTCGTATCTAACGCGCATGCCGCACTATGATGGATGGCAAAAAGTTATCGTGTCAAATGACAAAGATTTCTATCAGCTGTGCGATGAAGAAACTGTGGTGTACCGCCCCACCAGTGATGTCGTTTATAACAAGAAGCGCATCGTTGAAGAGTTGGGAGTTCACCCCCGGAATATGGCACTTGCCCGAGCGCTCGTCGGAGATGCGTCAGACAACCTCCCCGGTATTAAGTCGGTTGGGTTTAAAACCATTCAGCGCCGTTTAGGATTTTTAGCGTCAGAGAAGGATTACACCGCTGATGACATTGTGCAATATTGCGAGAAAGTGGATAAAAAATTAAAATTCCACACAAATATTATTGAAGGTAGAGAAATTATTGGGCACAATTATAAAATGATGCAACTCTACTCGCCGCTACTTTCTCCTCAATCAAAAGACTTTGTTAGGAATGCGGTGGAGAACTTTGAGTGTAATTTCAATAAGATAGAAATTATGAAGAAAATGAGAGATGATGGTTTTGGGGAGCTTAATTGGAAAGACCTTGAACTGCGCCTTAATAAAATTAATTCTGAGTGCTAAATTGCTTGACTTTACGACAAATTCTGTTATATTTAGTAATGCGCAGGCGGGGTGATTTTTGAACGAAAAAGCAACTTTTAGTCGCTATGGAAAAGCCTTTCAAGAAGGACTGGTTCAGATTATCTATGAGGACCGTCCTTTTGCCGATCAGATTACCGAAGTGCTTAATGTCAACTTCTTAGAGTTGGAATACTTACGTGTCTTTGTGAGTAGAATAATTGAGTATCGCGACAGATACACCACTCACCCTTCTCCCGAGGCAGTCATGACCATCATCCGAACTGATTTGGGTGATGAAGACGCGGTTATTCAGCAGCAAGTGCGAGAATACTTTGCTAAAATTACAGCACGCGAGTCCACAGACGTTGCTTTCATCAAAGAGCAGTCCTTAGATTTTTGCAGAAAGCAAAATCTCAAAGAGGCAATGTTGAAATCTGTTGGCCTTTTGCAAACATGCTCTTTTGATGAAATTTCAAAGACAATCAACGATTCCCTAAAGTTGGGTTCAGATAATAATTTTGGTTACGATTATCTCGCCGACTTTGAGGCGCGTTTTGTCCCCAAGCATCGGCTCCCCGTCACCACCGGGTGGCAGGAGATCGATAAAATTTGCGGTGGAGGCTTAGGCAAGAGCGAATTAGGCGTTGTTATTGCCCCCACCGGAGCAGGCAAATCTTTTTGTCTGGTGCACTTAGGAACTCAAGGAATTAAAGAAGGAAAGGTAGTAGTCCACTATACTCTAGAATTGCAAGACACAATTATTGCAAGTCGTTACGATAGTTGCTTAACAGGATACCCACTTTCTGATATTATTAACTTTAAGGATGAAGTATACGAAGAAATTAAAGACATCGAGGGAAAACTCATTGTCAAGGAATACCCTACCAAATCTGCAACAACCAACACCATCAAATCCCACCTTACGAAGTTGTTAAAGAGAGGCATCAAGCCAGGGATGATTATTGTCGATTACGCGGATCTCTTACGACCCGTAACGGTAAGAAAGGAAAAGAGAGCAGAATTGGAATCCATCTACGAAGAATTAAGAGGAATATCGACAGAGTTTAAATGCCCTGTTTGGACAGCCTCGCAGACGAATCGCTCCGGCTTGAATGCGGAAGTGATTACCATGGAGCAAATTTCAGAAGCATTTAATAAGTGTTTCGTCGCCGATTTTATTTTTTCTGTGTCTCGTACAGTTGAAGACAAGCAGAACAATCAAGGAAAGATGTTCATTGCTAAAAATAGGAATGGTCCGGACGGCATGATCTATGATATTTTCATGGATCCCGGCATTGCTAAGATACGCATTATGCCAAAACAAGCCGGTATCTCAACCGTGTTGCCTGTAAATCCGGTAGCGCTCAGTGCCAGCATGCAGAAAGATCTTCTGCAAAATAAGTACGAAAAATTCAGAAAAAGGAAATAACATAAATGAGAACAATTCAGAATATCCGCAGGTTTAGATTATCAGATACCTTCGTGGACCCATACAAAGATGCCGAGGTCCCCTGGGGACCTCTTGGATATGTGACGTTTAAGCGCACTTATTCACGCCGATTGAGCGAGTTCGATCCCGAAGCCACAGGCTCGGAAGAGTGGTGGCAAACGTGCCGTCGCGTGGTCGAAGGGATGTTTAACATGCAGAAACAACACGTCTTCCAGCTGGGTCTTGAGTGGAACGACAGCAAGGCGCAAAAGACAGCCAAAGAGGCTTATGATCGCCTTTTCAACCTTAAGTGGACGCCCCCCGGCAGAGGGCTATGGATGATGGGTACCAAATTTGTCGAAGAAAGAACTGCCGCCGGACTTTTTAATTGCGCTTTTCGTTCAACCAGAGACTTGTCAACCAAGGGCGGTTACCTCTTTGCATGGATGATGGACGCTCTAATGGTCGGTGTGGGCGTAGGCTTTGACACCGAAGGCGCCGGTACCGTCACCATTCAGGAGCCGGAGTATACGAACGATACATTGTTGATCGACGATTCTCGCGAGGGCTGGGTAAATTCAGTACATACAGTACTGGATGGATTCTTCTTTGGATCCAAGGTTCCTAAGTTTGATTATTCGGCCATCCGCGAGTTGGGCGCTGAGATTAAAGGATTTGGAGGAACCTCCAGCGGTCCTGCGCCTCTCATCGAGTTGCACGAAAACTTAAAGGAACTGTTTTCATCCAAGATTGGAGAGTCTATCACATCGGTAGATATTGTGGATACAGAGAACCTTATTGGGAGATGCGTGGTGTCTGGCAATGTACGCAGATCCGCAGCGCTAGCTATGGGTCGCCCACATGATATGCGGTATCTTGAAATGAAAAATGATCAGGAGAAGCTTTATCATCACCGATGGGGATCTAATAACTCCTTCAATGCCGAAGTGGGAATGGATTATACATGGCACGCAGCACAGAGCCAAAAGAACGGCGAGCCCGGATATATTTGGTTGGACAATGCACGCACCCGCGGACGCTTTAAAGATGGACCCCGCTACGACGACATCAACGTGGCAGGCTTTAATCCCTGCGTGGAACAACAACTTGAAGATGCTGAGCTGTGTTGTCTGGTCGAGACTTATCCGGCAAAACATGACGATCTAGAAGACTATCTTCGTACGCTTAAAATTGCTTACTTGTACGGCAAAACCATTACTCTTTCCAACACACACTGGCCAGAAACCAATGCTAAAATGCTTAAGAATCGTCGCATTGGGCTCTCTCAATCTGGAGTTGTACAAGCTTTTAATAAGTTTGGTCGCCGCGCAATGTATGACATGTGCGATAAGGCATATGCGCACGTTAAACAATTAGACGAAGAATATTCTAACTGGCTGTGTATTCCTAAGTCGATTCGAATGACTTCGATCAAGCCTTCTGGAACAGTCTCGCTGCTAAACGGCTCTACCCCGGGAATTCATTTTCCAGAGAACGAGTATTATATTAGACGTATCAGGTTCTCCAATACTTCGAATTTAATTGACAAACTTAAAGAAGCAGGTTATACTGTAGAAAATGATGAATACTCTCCGAACACTTCTGTTGTCGAGTTTCCTGTACATGAGCCCTATTATTCCCAAGGGAAGAAGGATGTCTCTCTCTGGGAACAGCTTGAAATTGCAGCCCAGTATCAACATTATTGGGCCGATAACTCTGTGTCTATTACGGTCACGTTTAAGCCGGAAGAGGCTTCTCAAATCAAAGCTGCGCTTGAATTATATGAAACTCGGCTTAAAGCCGTCTCCTTTCTTAAGTACGAAGAGACAGGATATAAGCAGGCGCCCTACGAGCCTATAACCAAAAAGAAATACGAACAAATGAGTGTCAAAATTTCCCCTCTTACTCGCGCCAAGGATAGCGCCGGAGGCGAAGGCACTAAGTTCTGTACAAATGACACATGCACAATATAGGAGGAAATGTGAATTTTAACCACTTAATGGAAGCCAAGTTTATACAACGTCGCTGTTCAACTGGTCGTGGCGAATGTTATTGGATTCCCCAAGGAAACATTCGCTCTACTCACGGAAATAATATTCATATGACGATGTATTGCAAACATTGCAACAGTCGCGAGGACATATTTCTCAGCAAACAGGATTATGAACTTCAAGAAAGGATGATCATGAGGGAGATAGGACATGCTTAATCCCGTTAACCGCTATATTTGGATCGATATACCTCCCACAAACACGACCGGCCCGGAGTCGCTGGTGATGTTGCCGGATGACTATAAGGCGCCCGAAGAGCGATTTATTCGGGTCTCCGCAGTTAAAGCTGCAGCCGATGTACGCTTTGATGTGGAGAGCGATGATAAGATGGTAGTTGATCGCTCAATGATCGAAGAAATAACGATTGGAGCCACTATTTATAATGTTATTTTAGACAATTATGTTGTCGGAATAATTGAGTAAACAGGAGCATATCATGTATGGACAAGCACTTTTACAACGAGGCATCAGCCAAAAAGCTTGGCTGGGAACCTAGCTGGTTTGGTGAAAAGTACTTTGATGACAAACTGGTAAGAGCGATTAAAAAATGGCAGAGATCACACCACATTCCCGCCGACGGCTTGTGCGGACCGACCACCTTCCGACGCTTATGGACCACTCGCCAAGCGGATATTGGCGATTATAAGCCCAAAGATTGCCACTATTCCAATTATATCGTCTATAATGGAGAATTTCACCCTATCGAGTGGGATAAGTTTGTGCTGTGGTCTGAAAAGGGTGGAATGCATGCAAAGCCAGGACACTACTACGACTATTCGGGACGTCCCAAGCGCAAGCTGCGTTACTTTGTTAATCACTGGGATGTATGCCTATCTTCTGAGTCATGTCAAGGCGTTCTTGATAGGCGCGGAATCTCAGTTCACTTCTTAATTGACAATGATGGCACCATCTATCAAACACTCGACATACAACACGCAGCGTGGCATGCGGGTTCATCCCGCACCAACCGACCGTCAGTGGGGGTAGAAATAACGAACGCCTATTATCCCAAGTATCAAGCATGGTATGTTAAGCATGGCTTTGGAGATCGCCCCGTCGTAGAAGATGCGTGGGTCCACGGCACCAAGCTAGACCCATTTTTAGGGTTTTATCCGAAACAGATAGAGGCTCTTAAGGCATTGTGGAAGGCTATTCATGAAGCCACCGGAATTCCCTACGAAACACCCGTGAGCCAATTTGGCAAAACTTCTACTAAATATGTGCAAGATGTAGCCTATGGTAGCTTTTCGGGATTTGTTAGTCATTACCACGTGAGTAAGACAAAGATTGATTGTGCCGGTCTCGACATCAAGACTCTGCTTCAAGAAACCGAACATGACATTGATATCCTTGACCAGATAAAAAACGATTAATTTTTTTCATCTCATACTTAAGGTATGGGACTGTGGCTGCTGTTAATGGGTTTTTTCGTTCCCGAAAATCCTTCTTCTTTTCGTGTATCAATTGGCGAAGTGGTTGACACATTTGCACTCAAAGAGCCGATACAAAAGGGCGAATGGCAGACACCCCCAATAGTTAAAGTTTGCGCATCAACGACGCTAACTTCGTTTCGAGTAGAGAAAGCACTTAAATATTGGGAAATGTTGGGTTATGATTTTGAAGGGATGTATATAGATTCGACCATAAGCTGTAGAGAACCTGCGCACGGGGAAATTGTGATCACATTACCCGAAGCAGACATGGAGAGCCACAGATTAGCGGCGACGCGCCTGTACACGGAAAAAGGAACCGGTTACATCGTGAAAGCTAAAATTTTTGTTTATCCCCATTTTGGGCGCAAAGATCGGGTCTTAGAGCACGAGATAGGACATGCGCTGGGCTGGACCCATTACATGCAGAAGTCTCACATTATGCACCCCACATGGTCATTGGGCGGCTATGATTATCGGGGGCTAAGGAAATGATTTGCAAGAGTATGAAAATGTTGTAGTTGGAAGCTCATTAACCGCGGTTTTGTATGCGTTCGTGCATAATTATCCTATTTTTTTTGCTGAAGAATGTAGACCCTTTCGGTTTAAATATTTGGATCCAACTCTAAAATTGGAGGCCATCAAGATGGCCCGAACCAGGCCCGCAAAAAGTTTAACGACCTTTGAGGGAGAAAGAGAAGTAGGTGTGCCCGAAGAACTTTTATGGGAGAGGTTGCTTTTTTTGCTTTCGCTGAATGGCAAAGTACCGCTAGCTAATTTGTGCCATGGCATACGATATGATGGTGATCGCGTGGTGTGCTCCAATGAATATTCTAAAATAATGGAATTCAAGTTTAAAGAGTGTGCTTATTTCGGAGATCGAAAGAGCGCCGGCTTTGTAACTCAAAAAGCACTTGACGAAGATAGTTATATATGTTATGATTATATTGCGTTCAATAAAGGCGGTAAGCACCAAATTGACTACATTAAAACTTCAGATGATTTTGTCAGCGAGATATGGTTTTATAGTTCCGACCGTATTGATGGAAATACTCCTGTTAGAGATGCTTGTGCGGTATCAAGGCTAACAGCAGAGGAACTACTACATTTCGACTATTCTGAAACCATGGCTAGATTCAAAGTGGTGCACGAAATGGAATCCAAAGGAATGAAAGGGACATTTGCCCATGGTTACACCACAGCCGGAAACCCCAAACACTACAATTTTAGAACAACTAGCATTTACCGCGAAACGCGTCAGTGCCGAAATGAAGAAAGACCCACAACCTCGAATGTTAAAATTCCGCAAGTTGGGGAAAAAGATCTGCTACAAGATTTATCATCAGCTTGCATGGCCTACCATCGATTTTTGAGGTAAAAGTGAGTACCAAGCTTCATCTAGCGGGTATCATTCCTGTTGCTAATTTACCATCTGATTTTGGAGGCATCACGCCTCCCACTTTAGCTCTCGTCGGGTCTAACTTTACTGCTATCCAGAAAGCGGTACACGAATGTGCCATGGCTGGCTGCAACACTATTTGGATTGTCGCAAACGATGATATGGCACCCCTTATTCGTAAAGTGGTGGGAGAGTGGGTATATGATCCGGTATATTATCGGCGACCCTCCAAGTTTAGTTCAGAACAAAGAAAAGAAATTCCAGTTTATTACGTACCCATCCACCCTAAAGATCGCGACCGTCGAGATTCCTACGGGTGGTCGGCTCTATACGGAGCCTATTCCGCATGGAAGGTGGCTTATAAAATATCAGAGTGGGTGTGTCCGGATAAATATTACATTTCATTCCCCATGGGGATATATAATGTAGGGTGCTTGCGCGAGCATAGACAGTTGATAAACCATCGCACTCAAAACTTTTTTTTAACCTTTGAGAGCAAGACAGTAAAAGACAACATTCCGCTTTCTTTTACGATGTTTGGAGAAGACTTTAAGGCATGCCGGCGCGCCGTCAACAAAAAGACGACCCGAGCCTACTTACCGCCGGCGAAAGGTGAGCAATATCCCTCTCAAAAGTTACCACTTGAAGAGCGATGGTCAGCGCGCCATTTTACATTGGAAGAGGTTTTCAGAGAAGTAAATGAAGAACAAAGTAATAACGTGGAGCTTGATTGGTTTAGCGACATTTCTACTTGGAGTGGATATCGCCATTTTCTGGGCTCAAATAATACAGTAGAAATCCCCGAAGAGGGCTTGACACGAGCGAGAATACATGTTAAATTACCTTATGTAGAGGGCGAAAAATGAGAAAAGCATTTGGATGGATTGTGCATCGCGTGAAGCACAAACTTGCACACTTCCACCCTGCTCGGCTACTTGATACCCTTAAAGAACATGGCATGGCGCTAGTGATTATCATTGTAGGGTGGGAAATCATCGAAGACATTTTGTTTCCACTGCTGTTTATTTGGCTCGGTCACAACGTCAATCCATGGTTTATAACAGGCGCACCGGTAAGTTGGTTATTGTGTGCTCACCCTGTTGCTGTTCCCGTTCTGTGGGGACTTTGGATTAAAATTTCTGGGAGAGAAAATGAGAAAAGAATCTGAAATTAAGTTTGTTGGACTCCACGCGCATAATGTGGCTGGATCTATTTTTGACGCCCTTGGGTACCCACAAGCGCATATGGATTTTGCATATGAGAATGGGTGTGATGCTCTAGCACTAACAGACCACGGAAACATGAATGGGTTAGCCTATCAAGTCCTGCATGCAAAGAAGATGCAAGAAGCAGGAAAGGAGTTCAAGCCTATCTTTGGCTGCGAGGCTTACTTCACGCCCTCCATTGCCGAGTGGCACGAAGCCTACAACAAAGCAATGGAAGACAAGAAGAAGGCACGCTCCATCAAGAAAGATGAACAATCTGGCGCCACCGTAGAAGATGAAGGAGATAGTAAAAAGACTCAGGGAATCTTAAAGCGCCGGCGCCATTTGGTTTTGTTGGCCCAAAATCAGAAGGGTCTTAACAACCTGTTCAAGTTGGTATCCGAATCCTACAAAGCAGAGAATTTTTATCGCTATCCTCGCATTGATTACGCACTCCTAAAGAAGTACAACGAGGGCATTATAGCCTCGTCAGCATGCCTAGGAGGCGTTTATGCCGGGAACTACTGGGAGAACCGGGACGACGGCGCCGAAGCCGTCCTAGAGGCAATGAGGGAGTCTACACGCCAAATGGTTAATATCTTTGGAGATCGCTGGTACGCCGAGATCCAATGGAACAATATCAAAGAACAACATGAATTAAACCAGTACGTGATTAAGATTGCTAAAGAGTTTGGTGTTGGGATTGTAACAACAGCCGATAGCCACTATCCCAATCCCGACGCTTGGAAGGATAGAGAGCTTTACAAGCGCCTTGGGTGGCTTGGCAAGGGGCGCCCCTCATGGGCAGAAGAAGAATCACAACTCCCTGACGGCGTTGAGGAAATCGGCTACGAATTGTATCCCAAAAATGGGGATCAGATGTGGGAGAGTTATAAACAATACTCCGAGGAACAAGGCTTTGAATACGACGATGAAGTGGTTCTCCGGAGCATCGAAGAAACACACCGGATTGCATTCGATCGAATTGAATCGTTTTTGCCCGATAACACTGTGCGGTTGCCGGAATTCGTTGTACCGGCAGGATTCACGGCAACTCAAGCGCTTGTTAATTTTGCTTTAGAAGGGCTGAAAGAGCGCGGCTTTCACACGAACAAGGAATACACGGATCGTCTACGTCGAGAGTTGGGCGTGATTGATGAGCGAGGATTCTCAAAATACTTCCTAACTATGAAGTCGATTGTTGATGTGGCCACAGATATGATGCTGGCTGGACCAGGCAGAGGATCCGCCGCCGGCTCTCTTGTGGCATATGCGCTGGGGATTACACAAGTGGATCCAATCAAGCATGGGCTTCTGTTCTCGCGCTTCCTGCGCTCAGACGCGACAGACTATCCAGATATCGATTATGATGTATCGGACAGCATGGCACTCAAGGAGAAGCTTGTTGATATGTGGGGCGCCGACTGCGTTGCCCCCATTTCCAACTGGAACACTCTGCAGCTCAAAAGTTTAATCAAGGATATCTCCAAGCTTTACAATATCCCATTCACGGAGGTCAACACAGTAACCTCTATCATGATGAGGGAAGCACTACCAGAAGCCAAAAAGAAGCATGGCATTAAGTCGGGCATCTATGCCCCCACGTGGGAAGAGGTCATGGAGTTCTCGCCATCACTTCGCAAGTATTTGGCGATGCATCCGGCAGTCAAGACCCACGTTGAGGGCTTAGTCGGACAGGTGCGGTCTTGCTCTCGTCATGCCGGTGGGGTCGTTATCGCAGAGGATCTTGATAAGAATATGCCTCTAATCAACTCCGGAGGGGTGCGGCAGGCGCCATGGGCAGAGGGGCAGAACGTTCGACATCTTGAGCCGATGGGGTTCATTAAGTTCGATTTGCTAGGCTTGTCTACACTTAAAATGATGGAAGGTTGCATTGAGCATATCTTGCAGCGTCATCATGACGTCGAGGCGCCTACGTTTACAGATGTATTAAACTACTACAATGAGCATTTGCATCCAGATGTAATTGATATGGACAATCAAGAAGTGTATGAAAACATATTCCACGCAGGCAAGTGGGCTGGAGTCTTTCAATTCACAGAGTCGGGCGCCCAGAAGTTTTGTGTCCGCGCAAAACCCAGAAACATTATTGATGTGTCGGCTATCACATCCATCTATCGCCCGGGCCCATTGGCTGCTAATGTACACGATGAATATGTGGAAGCGAAGGAGAGCCCCCACTACATCAAGTATTTGAATGAAGACGCACACGATATCACACAAGAGACGTTTGGCTTTCTGATCTTTCAGGAGCAGATTGCGCTGCTGGCACACAAACTTGGAGGTCTGACATTGGACGAGGGCAACATGCTCCGCAAGGTGTTGACCAAGAAAGGTACCGGCAAGGGATCCGTCAAGGGCAAGCTGCACGATAAATTTATCTCTGGCTGCGCAGCAAACAAGATCGCAAGAGACGAAGCCCAAGCACTCTGGGATAAGTTCGAGTTTTTCTCGGGGTATGGCTTTAATAAGTCGCACGCCGTATCTTACAGCATCATTTCTTTCCAGTGCGCGTGGCTCTGGAATTACTATCCCGCAGAGTGGATGGCCGCTTTCTTGGACAAGGAGCCTGAGAGTCGCAAAGAAAAGGCGATTAATATTGCCAAGAAGTTTGGCTTCAAGATCGCGCCCTTGGACGTCAATAAGTCAGGCACAGTATGGGAGATTAGCGCCGACGGAAAGACCCTCATTCAGCCCCTCACTTCAATTAAGGGATTGGGGATGGCTGCAATCGAGCAAGTGCTGGAAAATAGACCTTTCTTAAACGCCGAAGACCTATTGTTTCGCGAAGGAGTATCTTATAGCAAGTTAAACAAAAAGGCACTTGACGCACTGTGTCGTGGAGGCGCCCTAGATCATATCGTCGACGATCGCTTTACAGGTCGAAAGCATTTTTGGTCTACGTGCGTTGTGGAAAGACCTAAGAACCTTAAAAGGTTTAATGAAAACCTGGAGCTATATCGACCGGAAGGAGATTTTACGGAAGAAGAAATTATTCAGTTTAAGACAGACTTGACGGGCGTATTTCCTCTTAATCTCGTAGTGGACGCAGCGATGCTGCAAAGGCTTCACGAAAGGTACATACCCCCCATTTCAGAGTTTGATCAGGCGTTACAAATTTGCTGGTTTATTCCCCGCAAGATTGTGCCCAAGCAAACGAAGAATGGGAAACTTTATTGGATTGTAGAGGTTATTGATTCGAACAACGAACTAACTAGAATTAGATGCTGGGGTGTAAAACCCGAGAAGGATCGTATCCATCTCAACCGACCGTACATGGCATCCTTGAAATATGATCCGAACTGGGGATTCAGTACGTATGCCATTGGAAAGACATTTAAACAACTAGGATAAACTATGAACGTTATTAGATATTTTAGCCCGCTTTTGAAAGAGCCCAAGTTGATAGACGATCTTCCGGTGATTATTCGTGTGCGCAAGTTTGATGAGCCATCAGCCAAAGAATTTTCAACGTTGATGATGAAGGCGCAGAACACTGGACAACCCATAGTGCCAGTCATTATTGACAGCTATGGAGGACAAGTGTATAGCTTGATGTCCATGATATCAGACATCAAGCATTCTAAAATTAAGGTCGCTACGATCGTCCAAGGCAAAGCCATGTCATGTGGTGCGATCTTGTTTAGTTTTGGATCGGAGGGCTATCGTTTTATGGATCCAGATGCCACTGTGATGATTCACGACGTAAGTTCGATGGAGTGGGGTAAAATTGAAGAAATCAAAGCATCCGCCGGCGAAGCAGATCGGCTTAATCAGAAAATATATCATATGATGGCTCAAAATTGTGGCCATCATGTGGAGTATTTTTTGGATATCGTGCACGAAAAAGGTCATGCTGATTGGTTTTTGGATGCCAATGAGGCACTTAAACACAATCTTGCAAATCACCAACGAGTACCCGAGTTAAAAATTAAGGCAGACGTCAACTTTAACTTCGAATAGAGCACTATTTAGGCTGGAGGGTTGACCTGTGGCTGCTAGTAATAGGTTGCGCTGGAAGCGCTTGCTTAATGAATTAAAATTTCTCCATGAAGAAAAGGAATTAATCGAATCTATCTCCGCGGAATCTGGCAGAGAATTTCAAATACATTATGAAGAGTTTTGTGCTCGCCAAGAGATAGATCGGGGCGCGCTTAACCAGAAGCATAGTCAAAAAATTCAGGATATCTACAACACCCAAACCGCCGAACAGGGCGAGCCTCCACTTTTGGCGGGCTTGCCGGCTCTTTACGAACCTCCCCCCTCCGAAGAGGAAGAGAGTTCTTATAAAATGACAAAGGACGAAATAGAGATATATGAATCCTTTAAAAAAGTTTTCCGCAAATTGGCGCTCATCCTTCATCCCGATAAATTAAATCCCATGCTGCCTCCCCACGAACGTACCGAGAAACTTAAAATGTTTAAAGATGCAAAAGAGTCCTTAGAAGAACATCGATACTTTAAACTATTAGAACTAGCCGATCTTTTTAAGATCAACTTCCCTCGCAACTACAAGCAACACAGCCGCTGGATGAAGCGAGAAATTAATCGCCTTGAAGAAGAGATTAATGTCGAAAAGAAGACTTATAATTATCAATTTGCTGAATGCGAAACGGACGCACAAAAAGACAGATTAATTGCATCGTTCATTTATCAGCTATTTGGTTTACAACTTTCTTCCAAATAGTTCTTGACTTTTAAGATGAGGGATGTTATATTTTGATAGTAACAAAGGAGGGCTTAATGGCCACAACAAACAACGAGAAGAAGCAATACGTTAAGGAGTATATTCGCTCCTTGAAAACAATCGAAGACTGTATCGAGCCCTATCAGGAGCAAAAGCGCGAACTGCGCTCAGAGTTCCGAGAGAACGGCTGGCTCAACACGGACGAGATCCGAGCAGCCGTAAAGGCATATCGTCTTTATAAGCACAAGTATGACATGGAAGAGATAGTGGAGAACTTTGAAGCGATTAGTGGAGGGAATAGTGAATAAAAATACACAAGTTGTCATGTTTTCTTCCAAGACCGGAGAGTGGGGTACCCCCCAAGAATTTTTTGATAAACTTAATTGGAGATTTGGACCTTTCGACCTTGATCCATGCGCGGACGCGAATAATACAAAGTGTTCTCGCTTTTTTACTGAGAACGAGAATGGGTTGAGCCAGAACTGGGAGGGGTCTAAAGCCTTCGTTAATCCTCCCTACGGCCGCGGAATCGACAAGTGGATTCAAAAAAGTTATAATGAAGCGAAGAAATCCAACACAAAAGTGGTGATGCTTATCCCAGCACGCACAGATACTCGATACTGGCACGACTACGTTATGAAGGCGGATGAAGTATACTTTGTAAAAGGAAGGCTGAAGTTTGGAGACAGCGAAAACAGCGCCCCCTTCCCGTCTGCAGTGGTTGTATTCGATGGGGGAAACATGTCTCAAGTTTTTGGAGCTATGAATAGATAAGGAAAATACTATGGCAAAACAAGAAATGTTAACGGCAGCGATTAATCAGCTGCGCGCAAAGGCGCTCGAAGCGTATGCGATAATTAAAGATACTCTCCACACCCCAATGGTAGAAGGAGATTTAAACACAATAGCATCCCAGGCGCTTAAGCTGGCTCAGTATGAAGGAGCGATGGTCACGCTGGAACAATACAGCCAATCGCTGTTGGCTGTGCTCCCCCGGGAAGAAGAGCCTACAACCGTAGAAGCAGAAGAGGAAGAGCCGGCCCCCGACGCTACTCAGATGAGTGAAGAAGAGTTGCTTAGTAAATCGCCCACTTATAAGAAATCCGTAGAGGATGCTAAACTTAAAGGGTTGAACAAAAAGAAGAGCGAAGAAGAGTGACCCCATGAATCGTCAGCAACGCCGCGCCGCTCAAAAAGCCATGGGCAAGAAGGGTATTGAAGAGGTATCGCGACAGATCGCGCAGTTTGGAAACATCCCCACTCAATGTTCTACGTGCCACAAGGGATTTGACAAAAAAGACAAATCCATGGCACTATCGTGGCGAGTAACCGTTCGCCAAGAACAGGTACGCTTATTTTGTCCGGACTGCATAGAAAAAACTCAGGAGATTATAAATGAGCGTGACTAGAATCTCTCCAGGCGCCCTTAAAAAGATATTGTCTGGACAAGTAAAAGAGGATGCTACATGCGTGGTTAAATTTTATTCTAATGAATGCCACATGTGCAAAACTCTGGGACCATATTTTGAAGAACTTGCCCGCAGAGAAGAATACGAAGGATTACATTTTTTTGCTTTTAATGTTCTCGACTATCCCAAAATTGAAAAAATGCTAGGATTTCATGGGGTGCCCACTATTTCACTCCTACGCACCAACCCCGGGCAGGTCAAGCCACGCATTCGTATCATGGAAGAACCGCTTAACCCGCATAAAAAGACATGGTATCGAGTAAGCGAAATAGCTGATTTCATCAATCGAGAGAAATAAAATGACCCACCCCACTTTGTCTTATGATGATGTGCTCCTTGTCCCTCAATATTCTGATATTAAAAGCCGCACTGAAATCGATATTGCGACCGATCTAGGAAAAAATTTAAAGCTCTCTGTTCCCGTCATTGCCTCTCCGATGGACACCATTTCGGAAACAGCCATGGGTGTTGCGATGAGCCAGTATGGGGGAGTGGCGGTTATTCATCGTTATAATACTATCGCACATCAAGCGCGCCATGTCTCGATGACTAAGGATTTTCAAGATGTGCCACAGCTTCAAGTGGGAGCAGCGATTGGTATTTCGGGAGATTATCAAGAGCGCGCCCAAGTTTTATTGTCGGTGGGTGTGGATTTCTTGTGTTTGGATGTAGCCCACGGACACCACATTATGATGAAGGAAGCGTTAGAACATTTACGCTCGGAATATGGCGCCGATCTTCACCTAATGGCCGGCAATGTCGCCACGCTGGAAGGCATTAACGACCTATCAGATTGGGGGGCGGATTCGGTGCGCTGCAATATTGGTGGCGGATCTATTTGTTCAACCCGAATTCAAACAGGACACGGAGTGCCGGGCTTACAAACAATTATGGAGTGCGCCAAGACCGATCGTAATGTAAAAATCATCGCAGATGGAGGTATTCGTAACTCCGGCGACATAGTAAAGGCGCTAGCCGCAGGCGCAGACGCAGTCATGTGCGGCTCTCTTTTAGCCGGCACCAAAGAATCCCCGGGCAAGATTATTCAAGATAAAGACGGACACCGGTGGAAACTCTATCGCGGAATGGCCAGCAAAGAAGCTCAAATTGAATGGCGCGGTAAATATTCTTCCTTTGAGGGGGTATCCAGCACTGTACCCTATCGTGGTCCTATTAACAGTGTACTTGAAGATCTGGAGAAGGGAATCCGTTCTGGGTTCTCTTACTCTGGAGCCCGCAGCTTACGAGAGTTGCATGCAAAAGCCCACTTTTTGATGCAAACCAACGCTGGTTTTTCTGAGAGTCGCACTCATATTTTAAATCGAGAGTGGTAAGATGAGCGATTATGGCGTTAACTCAAAAAAGATCGTCTTCTCCGATACCGATCATCGACATGCCCAACTAGTCGTGCGCCTAAGACATGATGGGCTCACGCAGGCTCATTTTTTTCGTAGCCTAATTAGCGGATACATAGAAGGGGACGAGAGAATTCAAAGTTATATTACAGAAGTCAGTTCCCAGTCTATTTTAAAAAAACGCAGATCTCAGCGCCTCCGAATCGAAGGCAAGCAGAAAGTAGAAGAAATGGGCTTGTCCGATAAACAAGTGGAAAATATTTTTGATTTGATCGCCGAGGAGCACCCTGATTTATGAAACATGGTTTACGTGCTTGTTCGATGGAGTGTATGAAAAAGAAGCTCCCCTGTACTCAGGCTGAGTGTAGGTTGTTTATTGAATTTGAAGAAGATTATAATTGCACCTTAGTAGCAATTTGGGAAAACGGACCCATGACATTGCGCCAAATTGGAGAGCGCATCGGCGTTTCTTTTGCGCGGATTAAACAAATAGAGACCAAAGCTTTGAAAAAAATGAGAAAAAACCGCCTCCTCTTGTAGAGTTTTGTAAAAAATAATACTATTTACAAATGAAAATCCATTTAAAGGAGTATTTTAATGGCCCGTAAAACTTTATTAACTGAATCGGAGATTCGCCAATTTATGAAATTAGCGAATTTAACCCCGGTAGGAACTTCTCGTATAAACGAGTTGAGTGAGACCGACGACAAGGACGATCCCCCCGCGAATCGCCAAGTATACCAAGAACGATCGGAAGATCACGAACTGGAAGATGAACTTGGCGCCACGGAAGATGAACTTGGCGCCGAAGATGAATTCGCAGATGAAGAGGGCGATGAGCTGGACGACTTAGAAGGGCTCGACGATCTCGAAGGCGACGAACTTGCCGCCGATGATGCCGGTGCCGGAATGGTGTCGGTAGATGATTTCATGAGTGCTCTTGAAGACGCTCTGGAAAACGTGCTGGGAGAACCAGTAACCGTTGATGACGAAGCAGAAGATGAAGATGAAGTTGAGGACGTTGAGGATCTCTCTATGGATGTTGAACTAGGTCCCGAAGGCGGAGAAGAAATCGCAGTGAGTGATGAAGAAGAGTTGGTTGCAGAAGTGGCGCGCCGGGTCGCACAGCGCCTCACGAAGCAGGACCGCTCAGAAGCGATGGCAGATCAACTTGCAGAACGAATTCTCCAACGACTTACAAAATAATTTGACAAGTGTTTTACGGCATGTTATAATAACCACTGAGATGCGTCTCAGTGGTTATTTATTATGAGGGAATATGGATTGGCTTCTATATGTTTTGACGTTTGTTTTTGGTTATATAACCTGTAAGACGTTTTATTTTTTGCGCGCCACGCGATTAAGCATGATGGTGGTAAAGGGCGCCCACGTAGTTTACCTATCTGCCATGATTAAAGCTTTAGAAAATTTGGCTCATTCTCGCGAAATTATGCTAGAGCACATGCTTAAAGGCAATCAAGATGCCACTCAAATTAGTTCGTTTGAATTGAAGTTTGAGGAGGACGTGAAGTTTTTTAAGGAAAGATCTGTGCATTTGTTGGCGGCGCTGCACCCCAAGTTCTTTGCTCAAATGATGGAGTTTGAAGATTGGAGCAGTGCATCAACTTTTTTAATAGAACATAAAGAAGTCGCCTTTAAATTTTGGGAGCGCGAAAATGATTGATAAAATTAGAGAAAAAGTAAATACTTTTATTACCAACTTAGAAGAAGAAGCACAAGAAGAGCCAAAAATTGTCTTAATCGATCCGGCTCAAGGAGGAAGAGAGCCCGATCTGCGCACAGTAGGGCTGTTTAGCGATGTTGCGGAAGACAAGGTGGCCGAACTCGTTCAAGGGCTGCTGTACTTAGATGCCATGAACCAATTAGAGGAAGATCCAGAGGAGTGTAAGCCCATTGAATTCTATCTTTCAACATATGGCGGCAGTGCGGACGATATGTTTGCGCTTTATGACATCATGCGACAAGTGCAAAGTGAAATACACACCATCGGCGTCGGCAAAGTTATGTCAGCCGGTGTCCTTTTACTGGCATCTGGAGCGAAGGGCAAACGAAAGATAGGAAAATATTGTCGTGTCATGATTCACTCGGCGATTGCTGGAAGCCATGGCTCTCTTCCTAATCTGGTAAATGAACTAGAAGCCCTCAAAAAAACCCAAGACGATTATATCGAGGCACTGGCGACAGAAACAAATATGTCAAAAGAAGACATTAAAAACATGCTTGAACGCAAAGTTAATGTCTATTTATCTGCAGAAGAAGCTGTAGAATTAGGTATAGCTGACATAATTATTTGAGGTTTTTTGTATGTCTGAATTGAAAAATATCCTAGAAGAAGAATATACCAAGAAGGAGAGGACAGTCACTCCGGCAACTCTGATGGAGATGGTTGAAGAGGTGATAACGCTATCAAGCGGCATGATTATCGAACATGAAGAGCCTTCGGCACGACTTACTGAGGCCGAACGATTTAGCATGTCTATCCCCATTCCGAAACTTAACATTAACGAAGCATGGGGCGACCCTGAGAGCCAATCAAGAAAAGACGTCGACAGAATCTTTGCGTCTATCACTAGACAAGGCGACATCAAACAAAGAATTCAGCATGTTAACAGTTTCGTTGACCCGAAGACGGCTCAGAGGAAAGGCAAAGGCAAAAGATTTAACGCTATCCTTAATATGATGATGATCATTGAAGCGCTTCAAGCATGCTTAAATGACTATAGCGAGTCTTCCGCTGGGTTCGTATTCGAAGGATTTATGGCGGCACTCACCGGAGGTGCGCAACAGGCGGATCGTGTCGGAGGCACCCTGCCTATCGAAGACTTTGTCACCGGTGACGGCGACAATGTGAGTCTCAAACTCTTGAGCCCAAACACAGGCATTCACGGAAGCTTTACTAACCTTGTTGATTATTTGTTTTTACGAGGTGGCGCCGGCGAACCAAGCATCAAGTATTTGATCGGACGCAAAAATTCAGAAGATGGCGATGATGTTTCGCAATTAAGTATCTCTGACTTTGTGATTAGTCGCGACAACTTCATGGCTATCATGGAGTCGACCAAAAAGAACAGAGCATTGTTGGGCGATGAAGAAACTAAAACTCACTTAGCACAACAGATTCAAGGGTTCGATGATTCCCCCGAGTGGAGAGTCGGAATGCAGAAAATCTTAGAAAAGGTTCCCGGCTATACCGGCGGTATGTTTAGTAAGAGTGTCGATGCAGCTGGACAATTTGAACCAGAAGAGGAAAGTGATCTTGTTTTCAAGAAGCAAAAGCAATATCATGCAGGGAAATTAAAGGATTATAACACAGACGCCCAAAACTCAGCAGAAGAGCTTGCCGCTGCAGGCGCAGAACCAAATTTTGAGAAATGGGCAAGGACCCAGTCGGACAATTTAAGACACCTTATGCCCCCCATCAGAGATTCAGAAGATCAGGATGAAGTCGCGAAGGCACAAAAGAAGCAGCAAAGTAACTTAGTCAAGCTACAAAAAATCTACAATGCGGCTTATACTGCCGCAGCAGAGGAAGTTCAACAGGTAGCAGAATCACACTTTGGCGCTTTCCATGTAAGAGAAAAGCGTATGATGAAAGAAGAAAGAGCCTTGATGGAGGGTGGTGGTAGAGATGGCGGTAGCCAGTGGGAGATTACCGTGGCTGGAATGAGTAAACTCAGAAAAGTAGCCAGTGTGCGATACTATGGTGAGCTAAACCTGTCCGATGAAAATATCAAAGCATGCGCCGCCATCTATATTGAGAAGTTGAAAGACGATATGATGACACTCTTAGAGACAACAAAAAGCTTCACAGAAAATGTTGGAATGTATTTTAGCGCAGATCGTCGCTCAACTGCTATGAACGCGAACCAAAGAGCGCAAGACGAAGGTAAAGCTATCGTTAAAACATTAGCAGCAGCAAAGACCTCCGCCGAGAAAGACCCCGATATTGAATAAAAACATTTGACATTTAGCCAACAAGCGATTATAATATATACATAACTGTGAGGTATTAATGAGCCGAGAATATTCGGATAGCAGTGCACTGCAACAAAAGATAATGAAAGGCGCCAACATTTTAGCGGACAATGTGGCATCAACCCTAGGTCCACGCGGTCGCAATGTTTTATTGCACGAAAAGCATCGCACCCCTTTTATCACCAAAGATGGAGTAACGGTGGCGGCATTTGTCAGCTTATCAGACCCCTTCGAAAATGCTGCAGCCCAGATTATCAAACAGGCGGCAGTGGAGACTAACAATGAAGCTGGAGATGGGACAACCACGGCGACGGTTTTAGCGCGTGCCATCTTGGAAGAATCTCAAAAGTTTTTGGCATCCGGGGCTTCCCCCGTCGAACTTCAACGTGGCATTCATTTGGCGACAAAGGAAGTGTTAAACGCCCTGAGCGCTATGGCAACCCCCGTAGCGAGCCTGGACGATATTCGACATATTGCTACTATTTCGGCCAATAATGATAAAGTGATTGGGAATCTCATAGCGACCGCCATTGATCGCATTGGACAAGATGGAAGCATCACTATCGAGGAATCTCGATCGCTAGATACTTCAATTGATTTAGCCGAAGGCTTTAAACTTCCTGCCGGCTTTTGCGCTGGAGCATTTATCACCGATGACCGACGCGCCATTATGCACCATGAAGATCCGCTCTTTCTTGTGACCGATGCAAAGATTTCCACCGTTGAAGAAATTTTACCACTCTTGGAGACGATTGCTCGCGAGAATCGCCCTCTTGTGGTTGTTGCCGAAGAAGTCGAAGGTCAAGCGTTGGCAGCTTTAATTATGAACGCCACACGTGGCTCGCTTAAGGTGGCAGCTATAAATGCCCCTGCGTACGGAGAAGAGCGACGATCGATCCTAGAAGATTTGGCAATCTCGGTTGGCGCAACCTTTGTTTCTCGCGAAAAAGGCGTAGCACTCAGAGAGGTGCAGATGAAGGATCTAGGGACCGCTAAATTTATTGACAGCACCAAACATCAGAGCACCATTGTAGGCGGATTGTGCGATCCGGCGCAAGTTGAACAGAGAATCGCCCAACTTAAATCTCTCATCGAAACCACCGAAAATCTTGCCGAATGTGAACTATATCAAAATCGCATTACGCGCTTGGCATCAGGGGTTGCGGTGATTCGTGTGGGTGGCGCCACGGAAGTAGAGATGACCGAGAAGAAACATCGCATCGAAGATGCTTTGGAAGCTGTGCGCTCCGCACAAGAAGAAGGCATCATACCGGGAGGAGGCGTGGCACTTCTAAGAGCATCACGCAGCATGTGTGTTATAACTCACGGAGACGCCGATCAGGGTCTAGGGGCAGCGGTCGTGCAAGCTGCATGCCAAGCGCCATTGCGCCAGATGGCCTACAATGCCGGGCTTTCGTCTGATATCGTTGTGCAGAAAGTTTCGGAAGCCCCCGAGCATTGTGGGTGGGACTTTAGATCTGACAGCTTAGTAAACTTAATGGAAGAGGGAATCATCGATCCAGTAAAGGTAACTAAAACTGCCCTCATTAACGCGGCAAGCTGCGCAGGGACGCTTATCACCACTAATTATGGCATTATTCAAACGGAGGTAGACTAATGGAGCATGGAGATTTGGTATACATACCACAAGATGTTACGCTGTTTGACAGCGGAAATATCCACATTGACAAAACCCAGAAACCAATAATCGGAGTCTTCCTGAGAGAGACTCCAGTTGGGCCCCCCCTATATAAAGCGGGAACTTACACGATATACGCCCGCGGTAGAGAAAACGTTGTCGAACGTCGACACGTATACCCCATGGAGGAATACGATGGCGCTCGTTAGACTAACAGAGGTGTGTTCAAATGGAACATACACAAATAATCAACAATATTCATTGCGAGAAGTTTTTGTAAACCCAGAACATGTCGTGATGATTCGAGAAGAACGTAGAATGAGACAGCTAAACGAACAAGGACAGCTACCTCAAGAGCTATCCACCGATCACCAATTTACTAAGCTGACAATAAACCGAGGGCACACGGGGACTGAAATCGTGGTCGTGGGCTCTCCTGATATCGTCGAAACCACACTTAATCATAAAAAGGATTTACTAAGAGGATAATATGAGTGAAAATCAACGAGTGAGTATCCAATACTCTATTGGCATCGAAGAGTTGCCACAAGAAGTTGCGAGACTTCTCCATAAAACACAAACCCAACTGAAAGAGATAGTAGAGAAGGACTTAACAGCGCTGATGGACTCTCCGCGTGAAAGCGTCCTCTCTTTAAATACCCTCACGGATGTGGCAGTGGCGCGCAAGAAAGTTGCCCTAATTGATCACATTTTAAATGATGTTGAAAACATCATTAATGGATTTGTGTCCTATCGCGTACAAGAAACGTTACCCGAAGATACTGACGTTGAGCAGCGGGCGCCTACCCCGGCAGACACAATTGCTGATCAGCCACCTTTTGATCCGGCATCTCAAATGAGTGCCCCAGCACACCATCCTGGCATGCCCACCGCCATCCCAACGGGCACACCGGGGATGCCCGATAGCGTTCAGATGACTCAAGCCTTGAACAATCTAAGCAATATGGACATGGATGATTTCCGCCAAAAGATCCAACTAATGAAAGAAGCGCGAGATGCGCGCTCTAGTGAATTACCAGACGCCCCTGTTGAAAAATGAAAACCCCCATCCGCGACCCCTTCAAGAGCACGGCTTCGTCCACCCTGCAGGAGATAATTCCGCCAGCATCAAAAATTAATTTTTTTAATTTATATGGAGGATTTCTGGAATCGAATCTCGGAGCCAGTGATCGCGTGGTGGTGGCAAATACCAACCGGTATGTTATATATGAATTTTGGAAATGTGCATTAGAAAATCCTAACCAAATTGCCGATGTGGTAAAATTTATGCGCGAGAGGGATCTGCTCAATAGCTACACCTTGGAGATTCTTCAGGACCAGTGGGCATTTTACAAGAACCCCTATCTTCGCGCTGCTTTGTTCTTTTTACTTAATAACTGTTCTACCACCGGTCAAGTCTCAACAGGTACCGCCGACGAGCAGGCTTTTTCTCCTTTCGCACTCACCGCCCTGCGCAGCTTCACCCCTGGGCTTTTTTATTTAAATTTTTATGATAAACTGGAAGTACTAGATTTTGATTTTGAAGATCTTAGGACCGATTTTGTGGTATTTTCGTTAGGCAAGTTTAGCTATAATTTGTTTGAGCACGGCACATATACCGGATTGGAAGAGGTGCGCATTAATCATCGACAAATGCGGACTTTTTTGAACCACACTTCACATAAAACACTTTTTTTATATGAGATGCACCCGCATCTACCTGAATTTTATAAAGACCACAAAGTTATTTATTTGGACGTCTATGGGCGCCCAACGACGGATGCTGCGAAAGCGCGGGAGGTGATAGTTGCCAATTTCGGAATTAGTTAAATCGTGCCTGATTATGGGAGTGGGACAAACCCTTATTTGGTTTCAGTTATATTCTCATTATATTTGGAAGTGGTGGGAACATAAGCCAGTTCACGCAGCTTTGATCTATGGAATCCCCGCCAGCATTTGTTTTTGGTATGGAACCAAGATGGCAGTTGACGCCACCAGCGAAGCATGGACTGCGCGCCTTTTGGGTTTTGGAATGTCATATATGACATTTCCGTTGTTGACATGGTGGCTATTAAATGAAACTATGTTTACGACAAAGACTATGTTGTGTGTGTTCCTCTCAGTTTTAATCGTGATGATACAGCTATGTTGGAGATAGAGTGAAATTAGTAGAAAAGCCGTGGGGATTCGAACTCATTTGGGCAGAGACAGAAAATTATGTTGGAAAATTATTGCATATTAATCCAAAACAACGATTATCGTTGCAATATCATGAAATCAAAGAAGAAACCATCTATGTATTAGAGGGGACATTGTTAAATTACACGGATGAATCCACTCCCCCCCAGCATATTCCAGAAGGACAATCTTTTCATGTACTCCCTCACCAAGTCCATCGTTTTGGCGCAGGTAAAGAGGTGGTGCGCTTAATGGAAGTATCCACGCCACACCTAGATGATGTGGTGAGGCTATCTGATGATTATGAACGATAGGAGAAAAAAATGCCTGAAAATGAGTTGAAAGAGGTGCCCGCAAATGTTACCCCCATCTTGCCTGAAGGAAAGAATTTTAAAGGCCAATATTTAATAATTGAACCTAATACCATTGTCGAGCGAGAATACTCCACGCTCCCTCACCATTCTCGCATCTTTGTTGAGCGCGGGATTTTGTTCATATATGAAGATCAAGTAGTGGTTAGAAAGGTAATTGCCGGACGCTATTTTGATGTGAAGGCGGATTATTTATATACTTTCGGCGCTGGCGATGATGGCGCTAGCGTAACAGAAACGTATCGGAAGTAAGACAATGGCTACCATATATCTTTTTGATGTAGACGGTACGCTGACGCCACCTAAGACCACGATACACCCTCAGTTTGGGTCCGACTTTGCAGCTTGGATGGAACACAAAGAGGTTTATATTGTTTCCGGGGGCTCCTTCGTGCGTATCCTCAATCAACTAGGAAGCAAGATTGTGAATCGAAGCGCCGGAGTATTTGCTTGTATGGGTAATATTTTTTATGAGCAGATCGATCAGGTCAATAGCAGCGGTTACGAAGAGTGGAGAATAGTATATGAAAACGACTTTAAGGCACCCCGAGATTTATATAGTCATTTAGATGCCACCGTTAACGCCTCAGCATATCCGATCAAGACAGGCAAGCATTACGAAATACGCACAGGTATGGTAAACTTTTCGATCGTAGGACGTAACGCGACAATGGAACAGCGAAAAGCCTACGCCAAATTCGACGAAGAGTTTAGTGAGAGGGCTCAGATCGTAGAGAAGCTGAAAAGGGAATATGATAAATTAGATTTTGTTATTGGAGGCGCCGTTAGTATTGATATTTTTAATGTGGGCAATGATAAATCTCAAATTATTGAGCGCCATTTTGAGGAAGCACTTAAACATAATTCTATTATTTTTGTAGGTGATCGGATTCCATTTCCCGGCAATGATCACTCCTTGGCAACGGCCCTCCGACAGAGCCCCAACGGTATTGCTTATGAAGTGGAAACATGGGAAGATACCGTCGAACTATTAAAGACGCCTCCTTTTGCGTAGATACTGATAAAAACAACTATTTATAGTGACGAGGTAAATTAATGGATATTGCGACAGGGAATTGGTTTGAGTATCTTCGAGAAGAAGTTTTAATAGAGGGGCTGAGAGACATAGGGCTCCCCGAGAGAATCGTCGACTTTATCGAGAACGCGATGCCGAATGCACCCGAGAAGTCAAAGACATATGCAGGCAACCAGTGGAAGGAGAACAAGCTAAACCCCGGCTTTGTCTCGCGCCCACAAGGGTTCTGGGTCGACTGGATGAGGGAGAACTTCGAGGATCAGATACAGGTAAACACCATCCCAGACGGCGGCATTGTCGCACGCACAGTCACCCCCTATCGCGTCAACCGCGACGTGGGACCGCAAGCGCGCATGGCATACGATGAAGAAACCATCGAGCAAAACAAGAAGATCGCTTTCGTTGTTCAGAATGTAAAGGCTGCTATCGGCAAGCCCTGCGGTACATGGCGCAAGTCATTCATGAAGGCAACCAAGTCACTAAGTAAAGCCGGCGTTCCTTCTGAAAAGGTCGAGAAAGTAAAAGAGTATCTTCGAGCATTTATGATGGACGAGTTCCGTCGCTGGTGGAATCGGTATGATCTGTTGTTTTCTTGGCTAAATAGCGAGCCCACCAACTACGAAATGATCAAGGGTTTAGAACATATTAGTGACGCCCACGACATAGCCGAAGAGGATCTGAAATCTCGGGAAGATCCTGAGAATGTCATTCACACTTTCGAAGACGGCTCATACTGGTACAACCTCGATACATCTAACTGCTCCGTGGAAGGCGAGCGCATGGGACATTGTGGTGGTGACACCCGCGGCGTTCTAGTCTCGCTCCGCAAGCGATATCCGGGTCGCAAAGCATCCTCGTCTTATGTCACAATGACATGGGAAGATGAAGGCTACGGCGGCAACTACCTCTACCAAATTAAGGGGCGCTCCAACGACGCGCCACCCCACGACACATGGGATCACATCGATTGGTTCATTAAGAACTTGGGTATCACCGCAGTCCAAGAGAGCGGAGAGCACTCAAACGATCTGGAAGGTTTTGTAGAAATGAACAATTACCTCGCGGGACAAAACCCCAGCGTCAGCTTTGAAGGTCAGGTCGACCAAGATGCCATTCAAGAGGCGATAGACGAGGTGGTAAACGCTTATGAGGGCGAGAACTCGTCCATTAGCGGAGAAGTGATGGGCCCCGATGAACACGGCGGCGATGCTGGTGTATATGTATATATGAGTGGCTACGCCAACCTACAGATCGATCTGGGCTGGAAAGGGTTTAGATATGGAGATAACGAATACAAAGCCACCCTTGGTCCCGACGATGGCACCCCAGACGAGCGGTTCGAGACCATCCCCGGCAACACTTGGGGAACCCCCGCACGAGATTTTCAAAGCGAGACAGAAATAGAGAATGTCGAGTGGGATCTACCGGGCGAAGATGGCGAGATTGACTGGGACGTTAAAATGCTGACTGGCGCACACCCCGACTGGGAACTTGGCGATCCAGATCCGCCCGCGACCGCACATCTTGAGATCACTTTTAGCACAGCCGATCAGGAAAGTGTAGAGGACGAAGATGACGCAACACGCAATGCTCAATACTTTGCGGATGCCATGACGGAGAACTTCGAAGATAAACACGAAGAGATCCACGAACACATACGCTCCAAACTAGCAGAAGAAGGCTACGCCGCCAAGACTGCCTTTGATCGCGAGCAGCAAGGCATGAGCGAAATGGGGCTTGACCATTGGAAGGTCTATAAAGACGGACCAAAGCTGGAGTTCTGGTTCAGGCGCACCCGGCGCCACGACAGTGCGTTGTTAAACTCTGGCGGAGAAGTCGGCTCTGTCCCACAACTAGTCAAGATGTGGGGATTTGATGAGACGCGAGACGGACACATCGATGGAATATACAGTAGAATGTTTGGTTCGCGCCCTGCCCCTGGCCGGCCAGTCCGTATAGAGAACGACGATCTTAGCCGCAACATGGCGAGAAACTTAGAGAAACTTTATAGAGCAAAAGAACAGCCCGCAGCAGGACAGCAGCAGCTAGCCCTTGGCGATGAATATAAAGCACCCCCACCATCTCTGGTGTTGGCGAAGGACTCGCGCTTTATCATCATGCCCGAGACTACTCACCAAGCCGAACGATACCCCACTATGTTGCTCAACTGGAAGTATGAGATTGCGGTGAGCAGCAAGTCATCGCCCGAAGAAGTTGAAGTTGTCAAAGACATTGTGAAATACTTTAACGAACACCCTGATATGGTGGAAGAAGCAGCAGCAGAAACAATCCGTGTCCCGCTGGAGTCAATAAAAGCACTCGCAGACGCCACCAAAGCCGATGTCACGTCAGGCAAGTGGGCACAGCACGCTATCCAAACTATCGACAGCCAGTACGGAGGCAGGGCTATGTCTGGCTCCGACGAGTGGGCAGAACGCATAATAATGATTGCCAAATGGATCAAGGAAAACTTTGATCAGATGGATGAAGTTGAGAAATGGGTTGCGTGGTACAAATACTTGTCGCCGTTGAAAGAGGGGCGCTTTAATATGGCGCGTGAGGGAGGTGTCGAGTTGGACGACGATGCCAATCTTGGTCGACCAGAGAATTGGAAGAAGCATGTCCAAGATCAGATGAGGAGGCTAGGCAGC